>Ga0209197_1000370_pt1 | contig 32152 bp, 16 predicted proteins | sample COGITO_mtgs_1105_4_FD_184802 | JGI IMG/M metagenome (GOLD analysis project Ga0209197, IMG submission 184802) | Pelagic marine microbial communities from North Sea - COGITO_mtgs_110512 (SPAdes) (version 2) | ecosystem: Environmental > Aquatic > Marine > Epipelagic ... | reverse complement strand
CTGCCGATATTCGGAAAGAAGGTGCTGCTTATGATTTAACTTTAGCTGTCGGTATTCTTGCTGCCTCTAATCAAATTAAATCAGAAAATATACATCAGTACATTATTATGGGTGAGCTTTCTTTAGACGGAGGGTTACAACCTATAAGGGGTGCTTTACCAATTGCAATAAAAGCAAGAGAAGAGGGTTTTAAATATTTAATTCTACCAAAAGGGAATGCAAAAGAAGCGGCAATTGTAGATAATATAGAAATTTTAGGTGTTGATAATATCTTAGAGGTTATCAATCATTTTAATGGGAATAAAAAAATTAAACCAACTGTAGTTGATACGCGTGCAGAATTTTATAAAAACATAGATTTTCCTGAGTTTGATTTTTCTGATGTGAAAGGGCAAGAATCTATTAAACGCTGTATGGAAATTGCTGCTGCTGGCGGACATAATATTATTCTAATTGGTCCTCCAGGTTCTGGGAAAACAATGTTGGCAAAAAGATTGCCTTCTATTTTACCTCCAATGACTTTGCATGAGGCCTTAGAGACCACGAAAATTCATTCTGTGGTTGGTAATACCAAAAATGCAGGACTACTTTATCAGCGTCCTTTTAGAAGTCCGCACCATACCATTTCAAATGTTGCCCTGGTTGGTGGAGGACAATACCCAAGACCAGGAGAAATATCACTGTCTCATAATGGTGTTTTATTTTTAGATGAATTACCAGAGTTTAAGAGAGACGTTTTAGAGGTAATGCGCCAACCTTTAGAGGATAGAGATGTAACTATTTCTAGAGCGAAATTTACAGTAACATATCCTTGTAGCTTTATGCTGGTGGCAAGTATGAACCCCAGTCCTTCAGGATATTTTAACGACCCAAATTCTCCAATGACCTCTTCACCGCAAGAAATGCAGCGGTATTTAAGTAAAATTTCTGGCCCTTTATTAGATAGAATAGACATTCACATAGAAGTGACTCCGGTTCCTTTTGAAAAGTTATCTGAAGAAAGAAAAGGAGAATCTAGTACAGAAATTAGAAAACGTGTTACCGCTTCTAGAGAAATACAATCAGAACGATTTAAAGATTTTGAAAACGTACATTATAACGCTCAAATGACGGTAAAACAAATTCGTGAATTCTGTAAGTTATCCGAAGAAAGTAAAACACTTTTAAAGACGGCTATGGAAAAATTAAACCTTTCTGCAAGGGCTTATGATCGGATTCTAAAAGTTTCTAGAACTATTGCTGACTTAGCAAGTTCTAAAGATATTTCTCCAGATCATATCGCCGAAGCGATACAATATAGAAGTTTAGACAGAGAGGGCTGGTTGGGGTAAAGTTCTATATTTTTGTGTTCTATGAAAAGACTTTTATCTTTAATTATTTTTTGTTATTAATTTTACCACCAATGACCTTGCATGAGACCTTAGAGACTAAAAAATTTATTCTGTGTTGGTTATACCAAAAATACATAACTACTCTATCAGCTCCCTTTTAGAAGTCCGCATCATAACATTTCAAATATGTAATAGTATCTAATGTGGTGGTATAAATAAACACAGTTAATGTTCCTTTGCGAATAAGTTTATTAGTTGCAAATAAAATTTAATTTATATATGTTAGAAAGATCATGAAAAAACTACTATGCATTCTTTTAGCTATAACTTTTATTGGATGCTCTGATTCTTCTGAAAATGAAGATTTAAATATTTTAGATAGTCCCACAGAATTTACTTTTATAAACAATATTCATAGCAGTCTAACTGATGAGTAGGTTTCAGAATTTAATAAAATAATGGGGGTGCTTAAGCAGCTAATCCCCACGAATCCTGACGATTACTTTTATGAATTGCCAATATATGCTTGGAACGGCTCTGCAGAGCGCCGATATTAGTTCCGTTCTTCCAAATAAAGAATTAACTCTTGAAAGCATTTATAAGAATTAGCATAGGTTATCTAAACTATTTACGGCGTTTTAAACTTCCTGAATTAAAGATGAGGATATACCTATGGTTTAGTTAATTACAATTAATTGTTTTTTAAAATTAATATCCATAAATTTACAAATAACTAATTTATTAAAATATGAAAAATACAATTTCAATTACAGCTTTAATTTGCTCACTTACACTAGTATCCTGTGTTTCACCTCCACCTTGTGAAACTCCTGTAAATGGCTTTTTAACAGGCACTAGCAAGCAGGTGAAAATGGGGAATACAGACGCAGTAAACGTTTTTAAACAACTAGATATTGCTTGGGCAAATCTTGATTATGAAAAAATGAAAACATTTATTGCCGAGGATGCATATCTAAGTTTTGATGATGGGTTTTTAGCAACAACTCCTCAAGAATTTATAGATAAAATTAAAACTGAAGTTGCACAGACTCAAGCAGAAGGTAATAATTATGAGTGGACAACAAATTATGCATTTGCATTGGCACAGACTGATGATGGAGACGATCAGACCACTGGTGATATTGGAGATTGGGTAAATGCTCAGTTTACATCAAAAACTACAAATCCAGATTCAGAAATTGATTCAGAAGTTATCTATGAATATTATCACATTGTTGAAGGGAAAGTTACTCAGTGGAATCAATTTAAAAAAACTATAAGAAAATAAACTAATAAAATATCTTAATAAAAATTAAGCCTCCTACTAAAATAGGTAGGCTTTTTTTTATAGAATATTTCGGAATTATAAAAAGATCCTTGGAAGTCGTTTTAAGAGACAATCAGATGCACTTGAATAGGACATAATACTCATTTAAATACCCAGGTGCTATAGAAATCTTTAAAAGAACAAGCTCTATAACCAAGCTATAGTATGCTATAGGGCATTTATCTAAATGTAAGTTTAACTTATTTAAGAGGTTTAGAACTCCCTAAATTAAAGGAAGAAAATATTCCAAAAAAAAAGTGCGCAAATTAATGCGCCCTTTTTTTATTAAATGTATTGGTGTATTAAACAAAGTTTTTTTTAAGTGCCCTTACATTAGTCTTTAGGTTTTATCTATTACAAATAATTAAACCTGCAGGTGGGCAGTAAACTAAAAAGCCCTGCATAAATGCAAAGCTTTTTATACTAAGAAATTAATTTTATTAACGTTCGAAAGTGTAGTAAATAGTTCCTTCATCATCTTGTTCAGAAAATACGGCATCAGTATCGTTCAACGATACAATAGTAATAAGCGGTGGATAATCGTCATCAAGCGCCACATAAAAAGCAGTTTGACTGTCATCAGACCATCTCCAAGTATCTGTTTCAATCTTCGTACCTTCAGAGCTTCCGTTATACGCAAAGGTATAGGTGCCATAAGTAGAAATAGAAAGCAATAATTCTGTAGCGGCTGTACAGTCCTTAATATATCCATCTTCACCACAAGGTTCTTCATATATTTCTGAAGTAATGTCCTCTTCGTTTTGTACCGCACTCACAAGGGTCCATGTATTTACAAAAAGGACATGGTTTGAGTCCGCATCCGTAGAATCGCTTTCCTCCATCGCTTCTTCTTTTTGGGTGGTATGGCTTCCTTCAAGATTATTACATATTTCAAAGTCGCTATCTGAAAGATTTAATACGATTGTAAAAGTTGATGTTAATTCATTGTTTTCTTCAGTAACAACTACATCAGACAAGGTGGCAATGACCATATTTGATTCTCCGCTGTTAAAATAGAGATCAACGCTTGTTACAAACCCATTGGCATCTTCATTCAATTCATAAGTTCCAAATGCTGCATTGGATTGTCCTTCAATAAGAAATCCCATAATATAATTGTCATCGGTAAACTCAATGTAGTCAAATTCACATGTAACGTTCTTCGTAATTCCTGGTTTTGTACTATCCGAGAAATCCCATCTTCCAAAAATAATTTTTTTAGCCTCTTCAGTTGTCTGTTCTGCCAACGTTCCTGTTGCATCTAAAACTGTAATTACATTGGATATTTCCTCTACAGAAGTTTCTTCGGAGTCTTTGTCACAAGAGATTACAAATAATACTAAAAATATGTAAAATAAATTTTTCATAAAAAATAAATTTTTTTTAATTGGTTGTAAATTTACAGTAATTTATCCAAACTTTGAAATTAAATGAAACCATTGTCCCATTTAATGGGTTTTAAAACATTTAAAGTTGTTAAAAGACAGTTATTATATCTATTAGTAATTTAACTTACTTAAAAGAGTTATTATGTGGTTCATAATTTTTATACGTATCTGTGAACATTCTGCGCTTTTCAAAGTCTTGCAAAAGAAAGTTCGATAATTGGAGCACGTTGAGTACAAATAAAGACAGTGTAAACTACTGTTTAAGGTTTTTCTAAAAAATATTTTTTAATGAATATTATTAGATAATAGGAGGGCCTTGTAAATAAGGACTGTGTAAAAAAGAAGTAACGATAAAGTATATCAATACTAAAACCACTCCTAAAATAACTAATAGAATCAATGGAAGCAAAAGATTTTCTAAAAATTTACTATCTCTATAATGTTGCATAATAGTATTTTAGCTATAAGTTACAAAATAATTCAATACCTAAACGCAAAATCGTAAGGCAAAATTTTTATCTAATTTTGTGAAACCGTCTTTTTTGTCTACTAAAAGTTTTATGACGGATATTGCAATGGGTAAAATTACTACTGTAGAAGCTGTATTGCTAATCTACATATTCATAAAAGCTATTGCCAGCATAAAACATAAAACAACTTTTTCTGGAGCTTTGCCAGTGAGTTTAAAATATTTAAATCGATTCTTCTATGCAAAATTCACTTTTTCTAAAGCCAACGCCAATATAAAACCACCAAAGAATAATTTCCATTACTTGTTAGAATGAAAACAATGGGAGCGGTAACCAAAATATGACAGCAATATGCACCGTTTCAGTTATCCATCAAATAACCATCCAAAGTGCAACTACAATTAATGAATCTCCTTTTCCTGAAGCGAAAAAGGAAATAAGATTTATATTGATTAAAAATAATAGTATCCCTAATAATAACCCTATCTTTTTTGGAGGTTGCATGTAAATTTGTTTGAATTTAATGCAAAACAGTAAAAACCTCTAGAGTTGAGAGGTTTTTATTTCAAATTATTTTAAAAAAAAGTTGATACTCAAGTTTAATTGTAAAGTAGTTATTGTTTATTATTAAATTTTGTTATCAAGAACTCACTTCTTCTGTTTTTAGCATGTTCTTCCTCTTTACATTTTACTCCATCCGCACAATCATTCATAAGTTTTGATTCGCCATATCCATTGGCAGTGATTCTGGCTTCATCAATTCCTCTGGCTACTATCCATTGCTTCATTACTGCAGATCTAAGATTTGATAATTTGATATTGTATTCGTCTGTACCTCTACTATCAGTATGAGAATTGATCTCGATATGTAAGCTAGGGTATTTTCGTAAAATATCTACTATGGTAAGAACGCCAATAACAGATTGTGTAGAAACGTCTGCTCTATCGAAATCGAAATAAAAAGGATCTATGTTTAAAATGTGCTGATTGCCTCTCATTAAAATATCTTTTTCTTTTAAACGAAAATCAACAAAAATAGTATCTGCATTTTGAGCTGTGGAATTTGCATGAAATATTTCTGTGGTATAATTTATCTTTTTTGCAATAAGTTTTAAAGAATCTAAACAATTGATTGTAAAAAAATATTCTCCTTTTTCATTGCTAATAGTACTGTCTATTTTTTGACCACTGATATCTGATAATAATACTTTAGTATTTGATAAGATTTTAATTCCTTCGGAGGAATTAAAGATACTGTCTACAGCACTTTCAGTATCCATCTCGATAATCTTGTTATTATCTAAAGAAACAACACTTTTGGTTGGAGTACCATTTATAGAGTCCCGAATTCTTTTCATGTTATCATGATAATAAAATTCCATTGCCTTTATAGAATCTAAGCTTCTAACATCTTGGTAGGTAATTCCTTTAATATATTGTTCACAACTAAATTGAAATGAATATATATCGTCATCTCCTTTTCCACCTGGCCTATTGGATGATAAGAATCCACTGTTTTTATCTTTGTTAAACGAGATTGAAAAATCATCACTATAGCTATTGATAGGCCTAGGCAAATTGTATGCAACTTCTTCAGGCTTGCCCTCATTTAACTTTACTGAAAAAATATCTAAACCTCCTTGACCATCAATATATCCATCACTAGAAAAGTATAGATAATCATTTTTCCAAATTTCAGGAAACATTTCCCTGCCTTTGGTATTTATTTTTGAACCTAAATTTTTTGGGGTACTGTAGGTTCCATCTAAATATACATCTACAACATAAATATCTGTTTTTCCATAACCACCTGGCATATCGGAAATAAAATACAACTTGGTCTGGTCATCATTTAATGTGGGATGACCGGTTTGATAATCTTTACTATTAAAAGGCATTTCTTTCTCAAACCATTTTCCATTTTTACCTTTTCTTGCTTTGTATAATTGAATTAAATTTCTTCCTAAAGTATCTTTCACATACTTTTTATTAAAATAATTACTTCTAGAAAAATAAATAGTTTTCAAATCTTTGGAAAATGTAATATCTGCATCATGAAATTTTGTATTAATTGTTTTGGAGAACTTTTCGATTGATGTAAAAGAACCATCTTTATTTATTTTTGCAGAGTATAGTTCTAAATAAGGTTGATTATTACCGCTCCATTTAGGTTGTTTTATAGATTTTTGTCTTCTAGTGGAAGAAAAAATAACTGTAGAATCTAAATATTTAACTAGATCAAAATCTTGATATTTTGAATTCAAGTTTAAGTTTTTCACAAAACATCTTTGTTCTTGTGCATTCGTAAACTTAATGAATATACATAGAAATAAAAATACGAAACTAAAATTTTTAAACATAGATTATGATATTAAAAAAATCGCGGACTTTTCATGTCTCGCCTATTAAATTTATAAATTAATAATAACTCGTGAGTACCAGAATTAAATCTACCAAAATTACTTGTAGAATATTCAAAAGCATAGCCAAAACGAATTTTTTGACTGGCTTGTATTCCTATCATAGCAGCCAGAGAGTCATCAAATCTATACGATAGTCCGAATTCTAAATTATTATTAATTAATAGATTTGTTGATAAATCAATTGATATTGGTGAACCAGAGGCCATTTTAAACATTGTTGATGGTTTTAGTTTTATATCTTCTGTAATATTAAATACATAGCCTGACGTTAGGTAAAATGGAGCACTATCATTTGCATCTGTAATAACAGCTACATCACGATCATCATATTTTGCTTTTAATAAATTTGGTGTAGAAAATCCAGTATAAAATTTATCTGTATAATAAAAAACTCCCGCGCCAACAACAGCAGAAACTCTATTAATAGGGACATTTATAGGGTCTGGATTAATTGTTGTCAAAGTTCCTATATCAAAAGATCTAAAACCTCCTTTTAAACCAAAAGCTAATTTTCCTTCATCGCTTGTGAAAATAGTGTATGAGAGATCACCAGTAACAATATTTTCTCTGACAGGCCCTACTCTGTCGTGAATTACTGAAAATCCTAACCCTACGGATCTTCCTACAGGAGCATCAATACTAAATGATGCCGTTCTGGGGGCTCCTAGCACATTAACCCATTGAGTCCTTCCTGCAACTCTAATAACAGGAATTCCTGAAGATCCAGAATATGCAGGATTTATCACAGGCATATTATACATGTATTGTGTATATTGTGATTTCTGTTGAGCAAAACTATTTAACTTAGCAATTAAAAAAAGTAGTACTATAAATTTTATCTTATTCATTTAATTATAAATCAATTAGCATATTATTTTCTTAAATAAACCCATCCTGTGACTGGCTTACGATTTCCATTTTTAAATTCTATGGAATAGAAATATGTTCCGTCAGGTAAAACACTATTTCCAATATTCATTTTACCTTGAGAGAATCCATCCCACCATTCAGGCTCTTGGTTTGGTTTTCCGTTGTGTTTGTATTCGTATACTTGGCTTCCCCATCTATTAGCAATTACCATTCTATAATTAGGATACAGTACGTGTAAATTTTGAATAATAAACGTATCATTTATTCCATCTCCATTGGGTGTAAATTCTTCTGGTGCAAAAGCTTTTATATTCACATTTACTTCAACAGAGTCTTGATCATCTTCATTAGGAATATTATTTCCTGGTGCAGAGTCATTATCCGCTTCATTAGCAAATTGAACTTGAGCCGTGTTTTTCCAATCCCCTGTTGGAAGTGTAATTACAGCGATTGATAAGGATTCAGAATTTCCTACATCTAAGGCTAATCCTAAATCCCATATACCATTAGTTTCGTCATAGTCTCCCGCAGTAGAACTGAAAGAAATGAAATTATAGCCGTTAGAAATAAGATCTAATACTTGAATACCCGTTGCTGAACTTGGCCCTTTGTTTGTAATTTGAATAGTAAATTCAATTTCGTCTAAAGCATTAGGATTACTGCTACTAACCGTCTTTATTAATTCTAAATCAATTAAACCTGATGGAGTTGGTGTTATACAACTCTGATCATTACTTGAATCTTTGTCGTTGATTGAAGAACTTAGAATTGTAGTACAATTTTCGTAATTACCAAAAGCATTAACAGTAGCTACTAACGTTAACACTTCACGCGTCTGCTTTATTACATTTGACAACGACCAAATACCGTTAGAAGTATTGTAAGTTCCAGAAGTAGCTTGATAGCTTCTATAAGTATAGCCATCTGGTAAAACATCTTCTACTTCTACCTGAAGTACATCTAGTAATCCATAGTTTGTAAGTTCTATATTGAAAATAATTTGATCACCTACTGAAGGAGAAAGCATATTTCCTACAATTATTTTTTCAACTCCTAGATCTAAATCAGCACCAAATGATATGCTTGTACATGCATAATCATCCTCATTTATATTGCCATTTCCTGGAGTAGAATCTGAATCTACTTCATTCATTTTAGAGATCTCAGCACAATTTTCATAGACTCCAGTTCCTAGAACTTCCACCTCAATTAGTAAAACTAAATCATTCCCCGGAACTACGGTTCCTGCATTCCAAATCCCAGATACTTCATCGTATACTCCTGTGGTAGAACTATAACTAATAAAATTATAACCTGAAGACAAAATATCGGTTACTTCTACACCAGTCGCAATTGATGCACCAGAGTTAGATACAATAATTTCAAAGGTCTTAATGTTACCATAATTTGGTGCTCCATTAGTATCTACAAATGATTTAACTAAACTTAAGTCTGCGTTTCTTATTGGAACAATAGCTACGGATCCTATATTATTTGAAGCATCTATATCTATTTGATCTAGAGAAAGATTACTTGTTGTATTTGTAATCGTTTGACCACTTGTTCCAAGGTTCACACTTGCTTGAATGGTTAATGTTTTTACATCTCCAACTAGAAGATCTCCTAGTGTCCAAATTCCTGAGCCACTATTATAAGCTCCTGACGAATTATCACTTACATACGTAACTCCGTTGGGTAAGTTGTCTACCAAAGTTGCATTGGACGCATTGTTTGGACCATTATTCGTTACCGTAATGGTATAAGTAATTGTACTTAATTCTATCGGAGAATTATTATCGACAGTCTTTGTAACACCTAAATCTAATGAAGAGACTGTAATGCTCTCACTTACATCATCCAATGTAGCATTGGTATCTAACTGATCTTGACTATTGCTTATCGTATTGGTAAGAACCTGACCCGCAGTTCCTGAATCTACCAATACTCTTAATAATAAAGTTTCTGTTACTCCGACTCCTAAACTACCAATATTCCATTGCGGTGCTGTCCAAATTCCTTCGGTTGGAAATCCTTGAATATACGTCAATCCCAATGGCAATGCATCTGTAATTACCAAGTTTGTTGCAGTAACTCCTCCGTTGTTCGTCACTGTAATGGTATACACAATCTCATCCCCTTCATCTGGAAGGCTGTTACTAACCGTTTTGGTTAAAACAAGGTCTGTACTATTGTTTACAATTATTGATGCATCCAGCACATCTCCTGCATTTGTTGAATCCGTCTGATCTCCAGAAGCAGCAGTGGTACTATTGGTCACTATTGTTCCTGCAGAACCTACATCAACGCTTGCCTGGATAATTAAACTAGCGCTTCCTCCATTTAAAATATCTCCTAAAGTCCAAATTCCTGAACCTCTATTATATGCCCCTAATGAATCATCACTTACATAAGTAACTCCGTTGGGTAAGTTATCAACCAAACTTACATTAGTCGCATTGTTTGGACCATTATTCGTTACCGTAAGCGTATAGGAAATTATATCTCCCTCACTTGGTGCACCAATATTAACACTCTTTAAAGTTACTAAATCAGAAGAGGATACGGTGATTGTTTCACTAGCATCATCTAATGTTGCATTGGTGTCTAACTGATCTTGACTGTTGCCTATTGTATTCGTATACGAACTTCCAGAAGTACCAAGTGCTACCTTAACTCGTAGTAATAAAGTTTCAGTTACTCCTTTGTCTAATGCACCTATATTCCATTGTGGAGCAGACCAAATTCCTTCTGTTGGAACGCCTTGAACATAAGTTAAACCAGATGGCAATACATCTTCAATTACCAAGTTTGTCGCAGCAACTCCTCCGTTGTTAGACACTTTAATGGTATACACAATCTCATCCCCCTCATCTGGTAGGTTGTTGCTCACCGTTTTGGTTAAAACAATGTCTGTTTCATTGTCTATATAGATAGAAGCATCCAATACATCCCCTGCTGTCGAAGAATCTGCTTGATCTCCACTAGCAGCTTTGGTACTATTGGTTACTGTTGTGCCTGCAGTGCCTGCATCAACAAGTGCATCGATAATTAAACTAGCGCTGCCGCCATTTAAAATATCTGCTAAAGTCCAGATTCCTGAACCACTATTGTAGGCCCCTGATGAATTATCACTTACATAGGTTACTCCACTTGGTAAGTTATCTACCAAACTTACATTGGTCGCATTGTTTGGTCCATTATTCGTTACAGTAAGCATATATGAAATTGTATCTCCCTCACTTGGTGAAATAGTATCAACAGTTTTTACTGTTACCAAATCGGATGAAGATACAGATATGGTCTCAATAGCGTCATCTAATGTAACATTGGTATCCAACTGATCTTGGCTATTGCTTATCGCGTTAGTAAGAGTCTGACCTGCGGTTCCTAAATCTACTATAGCTCTTACCAATAGCGTTTCTGTTGCTCCAATATCAAGGGTACTTATTGTCCAGTCTGGAAAGGACCAAACACCAAAACTAGCTACTCCAGAAACATACGTTAAACCTGAAGGTAAAACATCTGATATCGAAACATTTGTGGCTCTTATAGGTCCATTATTTGTCACTGTAATGGTATACACAATCTCATCACCCTCATCTGGAAGGTTGTTATTCACCGTTTTGGTTAAAACAATGTCTGTTTCATTGTCTATGTACATAGAGGCATCCAATACATCTCCTGTATTTGTGGGATCCGTCTGATCTCCACTAGCAGCTGTGGTAATGTTTGTTATAGTTGTTCCTGCTGTACCAAGATCAACTTGAGCTTCAATTTTGAGTGTTTTTGTTGAATTGCTTTGAATATCACCTATATTCCATATTCCTGATCCAAAGTTATAGTTTCCAAGAGCATCATCATTAATGTAAGTTAATCCATTTGGCAAATGATCTTCTAAACTTATATTGGTCGCATTATTAGGCCCATTATTTGTAACTTCTATTGAATAAACTACTACTTCTCCTTCTGATGGTGTTGTATTATTAACAGTCTTTACCGTTACTAAGTCTGATAATGTTACATTTATAGTTTCATCATCATCATCAATTGTTATGTTGGCATCAAATTGATCTTGAGAATTACTAATTGAATTTATTATTGAGTTCCCTGATGTTCCAGAATCAACTAAAACCTTTAGTAATAATGTTTCGGCAACTCCTACATCTAATCTTTGTAAATCCCATTGAGGATATGTCCAAATACCCTCTGAAGCTATACCTGAAACATAAGTTAAGCCTGAAGGAAGTATGTCGTCTATTATTAAATTAGAGGCATCAATAGGCCCTTTATTTTCAACTGTTATGGTAAAATAAATTTCATCACCTTCATTTGGTGTTGCGTTATCCACTACTTTCGTTAATACAATATCAGTGGTATTATTTACAAATATGGATGCTTCTAAAATATCTCCAACACTGGTTGGATCTGATTCTAAACCTTTTGCTGAACTTGTTTTATTGGTTATAGTAGTTGCTGAAGTTCCAGAATCTACAGTTGCTTGAATTTGTATGTTAGTGGAAGCTCCATTAGCAATATTTCCTAAAGTCCAGATTCCTGATCCATTATTATAAGCTCCTCCTGAATTATCGCTAATATAAGTAACTCCGTTTGGTAAATTGTCTACTAAACTAACAGCAGTTGCATCACTTGGTCCGTTATTCGAAACTGCAATTGAATACGTTACAGTATCTCCCTCTGTTGGTGCGGAATTATCTACCGATTTTATTGTAACTAAATTTGCTGCTTTAACAACAATTGATTCCTCTAAATCATCTAAAGTAATATTTGTATCTAACTGATCTTGCGAATTACTAACGGTATTTCTTAAAATCTGACCTGCTTTTCCAAGATCTACTGTTACTGTTATAAAAATTCTCTCTGTTTGTCCAGATACCAAATTTGGCATAGACCATATAGATCCGTTCCAGTTTCCAGCAGTTGGTATGGCAGACACATAGGTTAAACCTGCCGGTAAAACATCTCTAATTTCCAGATTCGTCGCTGTACTTGGTCCTTTATTCTCAACAGTAACGGCATATATAACGCTGTCTCCTTCGTTTGGTGTTAGATTGTTTGCTACTTTGGTTAAAACAATATCTGTTTCATTATTAATAAAAATTGGGGCGCTAAGAATATCACCTAAGCTCGTTGAATCTGCTTGATCAGCAAGAGCAGTACTTGTAGTATTGATAATGGTTTTACCGCTTGTATTTGCATTAACTGTTGCTTGAATATGGAGTATTCTTGAGGTTCCATTTAGTAGACCACCAATATTCCATAGTCCAGTATTTGAATTATAATCTCCACTAGCATCGTCAGAAACATACGTAACTCCTATAGGAAGTTTGTCAATTAAAGATACATTTGTTGCATTGCTTTTTCCATTATTTGTGACAGAAATTGTATATGTTATGGTATCTCCTTCATTAGGTGTTAATATGTCTACAGATTTCACAGTAACTAAATCTGATGAAGAAATAACAATTATCTCGTAAGGGTCGTCTGCCGTTGCATTAGAATCTAATTGATCTTGAGTGTTACTGATGGTATTCGTTAAGCTCTGACCAGCAGTTCCATAATCTACTTTTGCAGATAGTAATAAAGTTGATGTAACACCAGGATTTAAGGAGTTTATAGTCCAATTAGGGTTGTTCCAGATTCCTTTTGAAGGTGTTCCAGATATGTATGTAAGTCCTGATGGAAGTAGGTCTTGTATTGTTAAATTTGTAGCAGTTATATTACTATTATTAGTCACTTGGATTGTGTAAATAACATTTTCACCTTCATTTGGAGTTAAGTTATTGGCTACTTTACTTATAACAACATCAGTTTTGTTATCTACAAAAATAACTGCATCCAGCTGGTCTCCAGTTGCACTAGGATCTGCCTGATCTGCATTGGCCGCTGTAGTAGTATTCGTAACTGTCTTTCCAGCGCTAGAGCCATCAATTGATGCTGTAATATTTAAGGAAACAACATCTTGATTTGCCAAATCTCCTATGTTCCAGATTCCTGAAGATTGATTAAAACCTCCAGCACTATCGTCACTAACATATGTAACACCAAATGGTAAATTATCTATTAATGACACTCCAGTTGCATCACTTAATCCATTATTTGATACAGTGATTGTATAAACAATTGTGTCTCCTACTGAAGGGGCTGAATTGTTTACAGTTTTAACGGTTCTCAAATCTGAAGAGCTAACTGTGATTGTTTCTTCAAGATCGTCAAGAGTTTGATTTGTATCGAGCTGATCTTGAGTATTGTTAATTGTATTTGTCAAAGTTTGTCCAGCAGTTCCATTATCTACTTTAGCAACAACAACAAGAGTTTCTGAATCACCCGCTGGTAAGGAGTTTATAGCCCATGAAGGTGAAATCCACAATCCTGTTGAAGGTAAACCAGATATATATGTTAATCCAGAAGGCAATAGATCTGAAACAACTAAATTCGTAGCTGAAATAATTCCTCTATTGGATACTGTAATTGTATAAATTACCTCATCGCCTTCATTTGGATTTGCATTATTAGCAGTTTTTGAAAGTACAATATCTGTAACGTTATCAACAAAAATTTGTGCTTCTAAAACATTTCCATTAGTTGTTAGATCTGTTTGGTCTCCAACAGCAGCAGTTGTGGTATTTGTTATTGTAGTCCCTGCAGTTCCAGAATTCACAGTAGCTTGTATTACTAAAGATGCTACTGCTCCGTTACTTAGATTCCCTAAATTCCATTCACCTGATCCATTGTTGTATGCTCCTGATGAGTTGTCACTCAAATAAGTAACACCATTGGGTAAATTATCAATTAATGAAACTGCTGTTGCATCGTTTGGCCCATTGTTGCTTATTGTAATTGTATAAGAAACTGTATCTCCTTCATTTGGTGTTGCATTATCTACAGACTTTTGTGTTATTAAGTCTACTGAAGCTACAGTGACTGTTTCGCTATCATCATCGGGTGATCTATTGGAATCTAATTGATCTTGTGTATTGCTAATTGTATTGGTTAAACTCATACCTGCAGTACCTTGATCTACAGAAACGCTTAATGAAAGTGAGGCACTAGCTCCACTGAGTAATCTACCAATATTCCAAACAGAATTATTCCAAAAACCAACCGATGGAGTTGCTGATATTTCTGTTAATCCAGTTGGTAAAATATCTGTAATTTTTAAACTTGTCGCTTCATCAGGACCATTATTTGATACAGATATCGTAAATACTATGGTTTCATTTTCAATAGGAGTTGAGTTATCAACCGTTTTTGTTAAAATTATATCTGTTTGATTATCTATATGAATTGTTGCTTCAAGAATATCACCATTAGTAGAATTATCAGATTGATCAGATTGTGCGGCAGTAGTAAAATTTGTAATAAAAGTACCTGATGTGCCAGCATTAACAGTTGCTGTGATATTTAATAATACATTACTACCACTTTTTATAGAAGATAGTTGCCATTCTCCAGTAGCAGTATTGTAATTTCCTGAAGAATCATCACTGACATAAGTAACGCCTGCAGGCAAATTATCAACAAGTATAACATTCGTTGCCTGGTCTGGCCCTTTGTTAGTTACTGATAATGCATATACAATAGTCTCACCCTCTGCTGGATTTGAATTATCGACTGTTTTTACCGTGACTAAATCAACAGATGTTACTCGAATCGTTTCATCATTGTCATCTACTGTTATATTATTATCAAACTGATCTTGGGTATTTATAATTGTATTTGTAAGGCTTTGTCCTGCTGTACCCCCTAGCAAGAGAACATTCAAAGAAAGAGTTTCAGTAGTCCCAACTGGCAAGGAACTTATAGTCCAATTCGGGTTAGAATAAGTTCCATTTGTAGTAAAACTAGACAAATAAGATAAGCCTGCGGGAAGCACATCCTCTATCAAAACATTTGTACCTTCAATAGGACCATTATTTGTTACTGTGATGGTATAAGTAATACGATCTCCCTCATTTGGCGTTGAATTATCGACTGTTTTAGACAACACAATATCAGTTCCATTGTCTACAAATATAGGAGCTTCTAATAAGTCTCCATTACTTGAAAGATCTGTTTGATCTGATACGGCTATCGTTGTTGTATTTATAATTGTAGAACCGGCGGTTCCACTATTAACGCTAGCGACAATATTTAGATTTTCTGATGCTCCATTGGCAAGATTTCCAATGAACCAAATACCTGATCCAGAATTATAAAATCCTCCAGAGTCGTCACTTAAATAGGTAACACCAACTGGTAATTGATCTATCAATGACACTCTTGTGGCATCATTCGGACCATTGTTTGTCACCGAAATTGAATAGGTAACAGTATCTCCTTCACTTGGGGTGCTATTATCAACCGTCTTTACAGTGACCAAGTCTGAAGAATTTACCGTAATTGATTCTTTTGAATCGTCTAATGTTAAATTTTTATCTAACTGATCTTGAGTATTACTAATTCTATTAACTAGAGTTTGACCTGCCGTACCATTAGCTACATACACCTGTAAAAGTAAATTTTCTGTTACACCAGGTTTTAATGTTCCTATATTCCAATTAGGATAAGCCCATATTCCTTCTGAAGGGTTCCCTCCAAGAGAAATTAAACCTGCTTCTAATGCATCGGTAATGACAAGATTTGTAACATCTATTGATCCATTATTTGTTACTGATATTTCATAGAGAATGGCATCTCCTTCGTTTGGAGTAGTATCGTTTACAATTTTTCTCAAAACAATATCAGTTCCATTACTTATGTATAGATCTGCACTTAGAATATCACCTGTACTACCAGGATCAGATTGATCTCCGGTTGCTGCTGTTGTTGTATTCGTAATTTTTGTCCCAGACGTACCTACATTAACTTGCGCAGTAATATTCAAAATTGCCTTTGCACCAGAAAGGATACTTCCAACACTCCAAATACCTGAACCATTATTATAAAGTCCTCCAGCATCATCACTTACATAAGATATTCCAAGGGGTAAATTATCTACTAAACTAACATTTGTGGCATCACTTGTTCCATTATTTGTTACTGCTATTGTATAAATAATTGTAGCACCCTCACTAGATAAGTTATTGTTAACAGTCTTCACCGTTATCAAATCAGACAAGGTAACATTCACTGTTTCTTCCAAGTCATCAGCTATTTGGTTTAAATCAAACTGATCTTGTTGGTGCGCAACGGTATTGGTTAATGCTTGACCTTCTGTTCCCGAACCAACTTGAGTTTTTAATGTTAAAACCTCGGTAACTCCAGGTTGAATAACTGCTACAAACCAGTTAGGATCTGTCCAGGTTCCTACAGAAGTGGTTGCTGAAATGTGAGTTAACCCAGAAGGTAAATTATCAGTTAATGTAAGATTTGTTACGCCTATATTCCCTGCATTTTTAACAGAAATCGTATACGTAACAATATCTCCAACATTAGGCGTGAGATTATCGGCAACTTTAGTGACAATAATATCGGTAAATGAATTTACATAAACACTTGCTTTTAGATCATCTCCGTCTGTAATAAGATCTGTTTGATCTCCGCTTGCTGCAGTAGTTATATTTGTTATTTTTTGACCTTGAGTTCCAGAATCAACTTTTGCGAATAATCTGAGAGAGGCTTCATCTCCTTTTTGTATATCACCAATACTCCATTCACCACTCCCGCTATTGTAGATTCCTTGACTAACAACATCTATCACATAGCTTAGGCCTGAAGGTAAATTATCAATTAAAGAAACATTTGTAGCTAAACCAGGCCCTTCATTCTTAACACTAATTGTAAACCAAATGGTTTCACCTTCTACAACCAGCTGCTTTTGAACTATTTTTTTAGTGACTAAATTTGTATTGGTAACTACAATTGTTTCTTTATCGTCATCTATTGTTAAATTCCTATCGACCTGGTCTTGAGTGTTGGTGATGATATTTGTTATGGATTGACCCGCAGTACCTTGATTTACAGATGCTTCTAAAATTAACTCTTCCGTTTCTCCTGGCAACATCGTTCCAATCTCCCAATTAGGGTAGTTCCAGTTAGGTTTGGTAGCGGTGCCGTTTACGTAGGTTAAACCAGCAGGAAGCACATCTGTTATTACCGTATTCGTAATTGAACTAAGTGAATTATTTTTCACCTTCATTTTAAAGAAAATATTTTCACCTTCATTTGGAGATGGATTATTTACTTCTTTAGTCAATACAACATCTACTACAGATATTGGTGTTAGAACAACAGTGTCCTCGTCATTGTTTGGGTTATCATCAATCTCATTTAATGATTTTAAATTAGCAGTATTTATATATTCGTTTGCAACACTTGTTGGATCGAGAACTGTAGCTTGGTATGTGAGCGTAATTGGACTAGATGTATTGATATCTAAATTAGACCACTCAATAGTTCTGTTACCAGGGTTTAATACTCCATTATTGCTCACAGAACCTGAAACAACAGAAATTCCTACAGGCAATTGATCTGATATTACAACTCCTGTAGCATTATTTATGCCCAAATTTTCAACTAGAATCGTGTATGTTACTTCAGAACCTACAATAGGGCTTAAAATATTTACAGACTTATCTATGGAAATATCAGTAACACCTACTACATGTATAATAACAGTATCTTCTTTTTGAGGACATACTCCAAAAGCAACATTCCACGTAAATTCATACGTGCCAGGTATTACTGCTGTAATTTGTGTTTGAGGATCATTCTCATCAATTATGATTGGCGCAGAAGGACCACTTTTAAAAATCCAATTGCCTTCAAGCGGAGACACATCTTGACCATCCATAAAGATATTATCAAACTGACCTACCGTTTGATCTGGCCCTGCATTTACACTTGAGATAGAAGAATCATCATAAATTTGAATTTTAACAGTATCTGAAGTACTACAACCTCCACTATCAATTGTCCATCGAAAAACATAGGTCCCAGCAATTAAACCAGAAATTGGTGTTTCAGCAGAAAATTGATTCCCAATTGCTACTGAATTAGGACCAGATTCTTGAGTCCAAGTCCCTTTTCCAACACTCACTGTATTTCCAAATAAGGTAGTTAAACTCGTATCACAAAGTTCTTGATCCGGACCTGCATTTGAATCTGAAGCTGGTGGTTCATTAAATTCTAAAATAACCGTATCTACAGAATCTGAACATACAGGATTGCCATTCGAAACAGTCCAAGTAAATTCATAACTTCCTAAAGGAAGCGTAAAGGGACTATTAACTGTTAAAGTAGACTTAGGATCATTTGGGCTATCAATTTTAATACCTGTTCCCCCTGACGGATCTGTTTTTAAGGTCCAAGTACCAATACCTGTTGTAGGTGCTACTGCATCTAATTGAGGTATAACCTGACATGCAGCTGTTCCTCCAGACTGGTCTGGACCAGCATCTGCAGTAGAAGGTGTATTGTATACATTTATTCTAACTACATCTTTAATTTCTGTACAAGGGGCTGAACCCACATTCCACTCATAAATATACAATCCTTGAATAAGATTTGAAATTGTCGCATTCTTATCATTTCCATTAGAAATTGTTGGTGTATTAGGCCCACTGACAAGAATCCAATTACCTGGTTCTCCTGTAGCTGCCATTACCACACTTCTAGTGGTATCTGTACAGATTTCTTGATCTGGCCCTGCATAAGGGACATCAGGTAATTTCGTATTCTTTATCTCAAGTGAATCTGAACTGGTACAGGTGGTTCCTGCAGTGAAAATAAAAGTATACCCACTAGTAACTGTTGGATCTAGTTCTACAATCGCTGTATTGTCTGAGGTGGTTGTTAAAGAGACAATAGCAGTATTTATGGGTGCTGTTTGCGTCCAAACCCCAATGGCTCCGGGGTTGGCTTCTAATAAAACTTGAGAAGCAGCACATAAATCTTGGTCTTTACCATCTAAATCAATTTGTGCAACAATATTAGCAGTAGTTGTCGCTTCAGAATTTGGGCAATTGAAACCATTTCTACTTGTCCATTTGAACTCATACAAACCTGTAACCAATTTTGTAACCTCAGACGTGGGGTCATTCACATTAACAATTGTGGGATTATTGGGCCCTGAAACCAAGGTCCATGTTCCAACTCCTTGAGTAATCGTATTTCCTGTAAGGGTTAATTTCGAGGCATTACAAATGTCTGCTATAGATCCTGCGGTTGCTAGAGTTGGTCCTTCGCTAATCGAAAAATCTATTGTATCCTCTGAAGATTCACAGCTTCCTTTGGAAACTACCCATTTAAAACTATAATTTCCATCATACAAATTTGTAAAAACAGCATTTGGGCTGGTAAGGTCATCAACAGACCATCCAGCATTCCCAGAAACTTGTTCCCATTTACCTAAAAGACCTGAGGCTGGTGTATTTGCACTCATTATAATTTGAGACCCACAAACTGTCTGGTCAAGGCCTGCATCAATATTTAGACTTGTATCTGGAGCAATCGAAACGATAACATTATCTTCAATATTCGCTGAGCAGAATAAAGCATTTACAGTCCACTTAAATTCATAATCTCCATCTGAAGAAATATTAGTTACCTCAGCAGTAAAATCTCCTGTCGATGATATTACGGGTGTTGTTGGACCTGAAACAAAAGTCCACTCTCCAGAACCACGAAAAGGTGTTTCTGTTTCTGAGGCTGTTAAAGTGAGTGAAGAAGCTCCGGTATTTAAACAGATATCTGCACCTGCATCTGCTCTGGATGGAGCTTCCACAACTTTTGTATCAATGACTACGTCATCAGCAGCATCACCACATTTTACAGTACTAATTGTCCAAGTAAATGTGTATGATTGAATTTTTTGTAATCCAGACACAGAGGAGTCATAAAGAGTATCATCTAGAAAACTAACTCCAGTATCTGGACTCACAGTCCATTTACCCGATTGCCCAGGAAGAAGAGAATTTCCTTGCAACTGGTAAGTTCCTGCACATATGGATTCGTCTGGTCCTGCGTTTGCAACTGGTGGTGTGGCATAAGTTACTTTGGTGTCTGATGATGATTCTGGAGAATTTGGGCCCGCAAAAATTAAATATCTAAAAACATACTCTCCTGGAATTAAATTTGTAATTGTTGGATTGGGAATATTTATATCTGAAATAATCGCTGTGTTAGGACCACTCACTTGAGACCAGGTAGCAAAACCTACTGATGGAGCGTTTCCCGCAAGTGAAGTAGAGGTCTGAACACAGTCTAAAACAGAATCGGAGCCTGCATTTGCCTGGGTTGGTGATAGAGAAACAGTAATATTTATTTCGTCAGATGCTACATTACAACCAGAAAGTACCTGCCCTTCAGACTCTCTGATTATTCTTAAAGTATAAACACCTGCACCTGCATTTAAATCTAATCTTAAAGGGGTTTCACCTGCATTCCTAAGAGAAACAAGGCCTGATGGGTCTGGTGCTGAAATAATTTCATAACGAGTTCTATTACCTCCAGATATAGTATACGGAACTTTGACAACCGTTTCATCTAAATCTAAAACAATATCATTACCACCATTGACCTCAATTGTAACGGATGGCTTATTAAAATGAATCTTAGTTTCACCTCTTGACCTACAGTTTGGATTTATATTTCCTCCAACAACACTATATCTAAACGTATAGGTTTTAGGAGATGATCCGTCTAAATTAATTACCTGTGTTGTAGGACTATTTGGGCTAACGATAGAGCCAACAGGTAAAGTAGGACCTCCTATTTGCGACCAAAGAACAGTTTCACCTGCATATTGGGGCACATTCCCTTTTAAAACAGCGGTTGTAATTGTAGGGTCACAAAATCTTATATTCCTTCTATTAACAATGGCATCTGTAATGTCTTGGGTTGCTGGAGGCACTGTAATGGTTACTTCATCCTTTCCAGTTGCACAAGGCCCTGTTACTGTCCATCGAAATACATAAACTCCTTCAATTAAACCGTTGACTAGGGTGTTTTCATCATTAACGTCATCTATATTAGGAACATTTGGTCCAGAAACAAAAGACCACGTACCTATTTGAGACCCTGTTCCATCTCCACCAATAGAAGCAGTTAATTGCAAACTTGTGAAGGTCATAAAACAATTGGACAACGTTCTGTCATTTCCTGCTATGGCAATGGGCTCACCACCGAAATTAGTAATTTCAACATCATCAAAAGTTGTACACGAAGTAGCTTCATTTTCTATGGTCCATCGCATTATTGTTGTACCAATTTCAGAGTCTGAAAGTGTAATTTTAGATGTAGCAGAATACTTATCGTCAATAATTACACCTCCTTGATTGGAACTAAGAATTATCCAATACCCTACTACATCAGGTAAGTTTTTATCTATGTTTTCGCCGCTTAAATTGTATGTTCCGGGACAACCCTGAATATCTGAACCTGCATTCGCAATTGGTATTGGATTTACAGTAATTGAAACCGATTGTGAATTGGCATTTACTGTGTCCGCACAAACAGCCGTTAGCATAAATGTATAAGTATTATCTCCCAAGACACCAACTACTTCGGTAACCTCATTAGATGGATTTTGAATAATTACAGAAGGACCTCCTGTTTGAACCCAAAGAGAGGAAGAAATTTGCCCACCCAAAACTCCATTTAAGGTTAAGGTTTCAGTTTCGCAAATTATTGAATCTACCCCTGCATTGACAGTACAGTTCTGACCGGAAATAGTATTTATGAAAAAAAAAAATATAAATGAAGTGATTAATAGTATTCTATTCTTCATAAACTTGTAGGGAATTTATTTACTAATAAATCTACAAAAAAAACAACATTAGTAAGCGCTGAAGATATATATGTTTAAATAATGTAAAGAATGCAGTTTATATGAAATATATGGATACTGTTACTTTTAAGCATTGGGCATTTTTTACTCAGAAAAATCCTTTACAAGAATATGTTTGGGTGGTTTTAAAGCATGAAGTTGATTATTTAAAACAAACAGTTTTAGGTGATAGAATTATGGTTAAAACTTAGATAAGAGAAACAAAAGAATTTAAGTATGAGCGTTTAATAGAGTTTTATAAGGACAATCAATTGCTAGTAAAAGCAAAAACTATTTAGGGAATGTTAGATGCTAAAATCTATAAACCTTCTAGAATTAGAGAAAATGTTAGAACCTGCTAAATAAAGTTGTCTTTTCTAAAAAATTTAGAGACAAAATAGCCAATATTATAGAACAATTACTTTTTCTTTAATTGCTTGGAAAGAGGTCCCTTGAATAATATTTTTATACTTGCGTTTACCAGAAAAAAAGAAGCTTCTAACTATAGAATGCATAGAAGCTGATGTCCATTTTTTTTTAGAAAAATTGTGATTTAAATAATTTGCTATTGTTCTGATGCCAAATCCCTGTAAAAGTATTTGAAATATTTTTTTATTAAAGTCCGCGCCTTGAGATGCTACAAATTTCTTGCCACTTTTTATTCTAAAAGAAAGTAATTTAAACCGAAAGATATAATTTAATTAACACTAGATTTATTTAGTTTATAATTGTTTAATGCTAAATTAGCATATATATAATATAGTATAAAAACGCTATATTTTTATAATTTTATTAATAATTAGATGTTAAAATTAAATTAATTTAAAACATTTATAATATGAAAAAAAATTACATTTTCACTTTATTAATGACTCTTTGCTTAACCGGTACTTCTTTTGGGCAATATTCTGATTTATTTATTAGTATGTATGCTGAAGGCTCAAGTAATAATAAATTTATTGAAATTTATAATGGAACAGGCAGTGATGTGGACCTTTCTGATTACATGATTAAAGGATCTAATAATGGTAATGATTGGAAAGCTGAAAGAGATTTAGCTTTAACAGGTACACTTGTTGATGGCGAAGTTTATGTCATCTCAACTGATGAGGCTGATGCAGCAATCTTAGCTGTTGCAGATCTTGATTTAGAATACGAAAGTCCTATTCATTACAATGGAGATGACGCTATTGCACTACTTAAAAAAAATACTGGAAGTACTTTTGATGTTTTAGATATTATTGGAGTTCCTACTGTGCGTCCAAGTAATGGTTGGGATGTTGCTGGAACAACAGTCGCAACGAAAGATCATACTTTAACCAGAAAAAATACTATTTCAGGGCCTAATACAGATTGGGCATCTTCTGCAGGTACAGATGAAGCTTCATCTGAATGGATTGTATCAGATAAAGATAGCGGATGGGATAGTTTAGGTTCTTATACAGGATCTGGCACTGCTTCTGTAAAAAACAATACTATTGAAGGTTTTGCTACTTACCCAAATCCGGTTACAAATAAAGAGTTTACAATCTCTTCTAGAAGTATGAATGTAAAAGAGGTTGCTATTTTTAACGTAATAGGTAAGAAAGTTTTAGCAACAAATTTTTCTGGTACTAACGCTACTTTAGATGTGTCTGCAATTAGCGCAGGAATTTATATTCTTAAAGTAATGGAAGCAGGTAAAATAGCTACTAAAAAATTGGTAATTAGATAAGTTTCTAATTATTTCTAATACTTAAAAGCTCCGAAATAAATTCGGAGCTTTTTTATTTTTACTATTTTTATTTTTGAAAAAAAAAACGCATTGTTATGAATTTGTCCATTAAATTAAAAGATATCTTGTTTTTATTACGCGATCATTCAATAGCGGTTGTTTTAAAATAATAAGTTATTCTTGGGAATAATGCCGTGGAGCAGAAAGGAGTAAAATAGAACTGTTTTGGTGCGGATTTAATGAATATAAAAACCTACACCATAAGATGTAGGTTTTTTATATGTATGTTGGTCATAATTTTTAAACAAGATGTTTAAAGCATTGGAATTCCATTAGAAATTGTTGAAATTGAAGCAACACCAAAAATTTCTTTTGTAAAATTCACTAGATTAGGATGGTTCTCAATTCCTTTCCAAAATTCCGAATTCAAATAAGTATCGACTGCCTCCTTACTTTTGAAATGGTATACTCCTCCAAATACTCCAGTGTCCGTATTTCCAATGAAGGATTTTCCGATAAAACCCTCAATTTTTTCAGCTGTAAAATTTGGCGACACATCAACTCCTAGTTGATAGTGTTGATCGAGAGTCATCTCCTTCAAGTTATACTTAACAACTAGCAAGTGCATGCCCATAGCATCATCAGGGTTGGATGATGTTTTTCTATTTGCCCATATACCGTTTGATTTGTTTGAAAATGGCGGAACAGCATAAATTTCTTTTGTAAAGTTCACTAAATTAGGATGGGCCTCAATTCCTAACCAAAACTCTGAGGTTATGTATTTTTCAGCAGCTTCTTTAGAGCTAAACTGGTAAGCGCCTCCATAAACCCCTGTATTCGTATTCCCAATAAATGATTTACCAATGAGTCCTTCAATTTTTTCTGGTGTAAAATTTGGTGCAACATTTGCTCCAAGTTCGGAATGTTCCTCAATACTCATTTCTTTGAGGTTATAGTTAACAATTAAAATATGAGGTGTTGACTGCTCTTTTTTTAAACTTCCATTTTGAGAAGCTTCAATCATTGGAGCGTTAGCTTCAACATCAGGTTTCTTTTTATTATTACATGCTACAAATAAACTTGCCGTTATTAAGAGTATAATTAGTTTCTTCATTTATTTTAGTTTTGATTAGTATGAATTATTTGTAAGTTAAGCATTTAAAAATTAGCAGCTTATAAAAAATATTTCCAAAAATAATAAGTTATTTCCAAGAATAACTTTTGAAGCAGCAAAGCATACAATCCAACTATTTTAGCAAGGTTTTAATTGAAGTAGCACAAGTATACTTCATTATTTCTTCCAAGTACCTCCATAAGTATACATCGGATTGTCTTTTTTAACGTCTACAAGACACTCTTTACATACAAACACCCATTCTTTAGGGTTTTTGTATTAAACTCTATACATGGTAGAAAAATCTATTTTACACACCTCACAAAGCTTCATCCGTTGTTTCATCAATTAGAAGTTTTAAAACCTTTAAAAAAACCAATACTAAAATCTACTAACCATTTTAGAAGTAAAAATCCAAACCAAAAAATAGAAATGGCAATATGCCAAAAAATTTTAATACAATTTACACATAAAATAACCAGCATATATAGCAACTGAAGCGTCGCTGCATTCTTCCCTCTAACTTGTATACCACCTAACTTAAAACTCGAATAATTTGGTTTAAAAAAGTTGTAAGCCCCTCTCTTGTTTTTTATGGATGAAGAAATACCAGTTTTTGAAACATTAAAATTAAAAGGACCACTATTGTATCTTCCAATAAATTGAAAATTTCCGTTTTGAAACCCCATTCGAGCACCCTTAAATAGTCGTATATTTATAAGCCTACTTATTGGTGCTAAAATTATTTTAAAAAAGCCCATTGCTTTACTTTAAAAATAAAAATTATTTTGGGTTACAAGAAAAAAAGAGTCCCCGGTTTAGTCCCCGAGCGGTTTTTGAGATTTCGAAAAAATAGTGAAATTTTACCCTACAAGTACTTGAAAAACAATAAGTTACATTGATATAAAACCAAAAAAGCATCTCATAAATGAGATGCTTTTGCGGTCTGGACGGGACTCGAACCCGCGACCCCCTGCGTGACAGGCAGGTATTCTAACCAACTGAACTACCAGACCGTTGCTCTTAGCGGTTGCAAATATAGCATAGATTTTAATATCTGCAAATTTAAAATGATAAAATTATTTATTTTTCTTCCTACTTCTTAGATACGAAGTTAAAACTGTATTATAACCACTATTTATATCTATAGGTAGATAATCAATTTTATATTGTAAACATTTATTCTTCAATTCTTTAAAATAATTACCCACCAATTGGGTGTATTTTTCTTGCACATTTTCTGCGTTAATATTAACTTCTTCTCCGGTCTCAACATCAATAAATTTTTTGGGAGAATTATCAAAATTGAAGTTAAATTCTGTTTTTCCGTCATACGTATGAAACAAAACTACTTCATGTTTCTTATATTTAAGATGTTTTAAAGCTTCAAATAATACAGCATTGTCTTTATTTGGTTGAAACATATCTGTGAAAACAAAAATTAAAGAACGTCTGTGCAATTTTTCTGCAATTTCATGTAAATATTTATACGTATCTGTTGCCGCAGTAGATGTAGAAACCAACAATTGTTCTAATTGATACAATAACATGCTTCTATGGCGCTCACTTCCTTTCTCTGGAGCATAATATTCATAGCTATCGGCATAAATGCTTAACCCAACCGCATCTCTTTGTCTTTTTAAAATCTCCATTAAAGAAGCAGCTGCAATGGCCGAAAAACCAACTTTATTTAAGGTACTTAATGTTTGTTTTTTTACAATAGGATAGTGCATGGATGCAGAGTTGTCTATAACAATATGACATCTAAGATTGGTTTCCTCCTCATACTTTTTAGTATACAGCTTTTCTGTCTTTGCGAATAGCTTCCAATCTATATGACGCGTACTTTCTCCTGTATTGTATAATTTATGTTCAGAAAACTCAACAGAAAATCCGTGAAATGGACTTTTATGAATTCCTGTAATAAAACCCTCAACCACTTGTTTTGCAAGTAGCGATAAATTTTTTATTTCAGATGCTTTTACCTCAGATACATTCATGCTATTTTTTAATACTTTTTGCTCTTGTTAAATTATCTGTAGTTTGTAATAGTTTCTTTAATAAAATTGGATTGTAATTTGGGTTGTCATTTAAAAAATCTTGTAAAACAGCATTCGATTCCGCTGATGAATATTTACCAATAGAATTTGCCAACCAACCTTTAGGGAAAAAAATATCTCCAGTTATTTGCACTTCTTCTAACTTCTCTAAAATTGGTTTTAAATGTTTAATTGCCGAATTCTGTCTTAATGGATGGTGTATATTACTCAATGCGGTTTCTACCCAAGATTCTTTTTCTCTATTTTCTTTTTCTAAAAGTGTTTTCATAAAAAAATCTCTAACACTGTGATCTTTAGAAAGTGAAGGAATTAACCATTTAAAGCGTTCTAATCTATCTTTATTTGTTATTCTAGTTAGTTGCTCTTCTATAATTTCAACTGATTTAGGATGCTCATAAATTGCTAACTTCATTGCTAAAGCTGTAAAATCATTTTCGTTTAAAAATAAATTTTTTATTTCCTTCTTCTTTTTCCAAATCTGAAAAAGATGCTCCTTTCCCACTTCTGAAACTGCAACAGATTGATATAAAATAAACAAAGTCTTTTTAATATTTGCTGGAAAATTACTTTGCAATAGTTTCCATAAGTCTGTATTTATAGGTTGTTGTAATTTATCCTGAACTTCTTTATCCAAGAATGTCCAAAATATATTCTGTAGCCTACCAGACAAATAATTAGTAATCAACTCATTTTTTTCTTCTAAAATTGCAGAAAATAATATTTTATATATTGTTAAAGGATCAACCTCTCCAAGCAACATATTTTCATATAAATTAATAAATTGATACCCTCTTGAAACTTCATCTTTAATATTCTTGTAAGAATTTATTTCCTTTTTATAAATAGGAAAAACACCATAACCTAAGCCGTTGGTATTGTATAAAACCTCACTCGGTTTAAAATCTTTAACAGCTTGAAAAATGTCAAAAGATTTACCCATATTTTTTATATTCAGACGCTTCTTGTTACCACTTTTATCTTTTAATTGAATTTCAAAAGATTGCTTCCATACTTTTTTAGAACCATCTTCTGCCTTTTGATGAATCATAAACTTAGTTATATTCCCTTCTTTATCTAGTTCTTTTTCCTCAGAAAACAATGGTCTTCCAGAAGAGTTTACCCAAACATTGCTCCAACTTTTAATATCGCTTGTAGATGCAGCGTCTAAAATTGAAACCAACTCACCCCAATCTGCATTTGAGTTTGCATAGGTTTTTATATATTCTTGAATGCCCGCTTTAAAAACTTCCTCACCCAATAAATACTCTAATTGGCGCATCATAATTGGTGCTTTGTTGTAAATAATTCTTCCGTACAAAGAACCTGCATTTTTCAGGTTTCCTAGATATTGTCGAATTGCATTGGTGCCTTTTGTTCTGTCTTCCGAATATGCTCTCGGATAATGAGACATCATAAAGTTTAAACGATGATTTATATCTGGAAAAACAGGATTCATAATCTTATCTGCCATAAAATTAGCAAAAACTTCTTTCATCCAAACATCATTAAACCATTTCATAGTAACCAAATCTCCAAACCACATGTGTGAAGTTTCGTGTGCTATTAACTTTGCCCTACCTAGTTTTCTGTTTTGTGTTGCATTTTTATCTAAAAACAAAGAAGATTGTCTGTATTGAATTGCACCCACATGCTCCATTCCTCCATATTGAAATGGTGGAATTGCAGCAAAGTCCATTTTTTGAAAAGGAAATTTAAATGCCGTATAGGTCTCTAAAAAATCTATTGAATTTTGATGAATTTTAAAAACGACATCTACACTTTCATCTATCTTTTCTTTATTGTTTTCTCTATACAAGAAGCGCATATCAAATGCTCCAGGATTTTTTATTTCTTCTGTAAACTTTCCTGCTACAAAAGAAAATAGATACGTACTCATTAAATCTGAAGTTGCAAATGTATGTTCCGAAAGATTTCCTTTTTCACGAGTATTTTCTTCAAAAGCACCAGACATAATTTTCCAATCTTTTGCTGCTGTTATTTTTAAATTATACCTAGCTTTTATGTCTGGTTGATCAAAACAAGGAAATAAGGTACTTGCTCTGTCTGGAACCAATAGTGTATATAAAAAATCTTCATTTCTATTTAGAGATTTCTCTCCTGCAATAAAAAATAATTCTACGGAATTGCTTCCTAAAGTCAATAATTTTTTATCAATTATAATATGCTCTTTTTGATGATAAATCTTAGAATATTTACCATTAACCTGTATTGATTTTAAATTTGAGGTTGCCTCGTTAAAATCTAAAAAGACATTGTTCTTTAAATCGTTTACTATAAAATCAATTTCTAATCGAGAATATATAGGCAGTTTTTTCTCCTTCGGAATTTTAAAATGCAAGGTATAGACAACTTTAGAAATTTGTTTTTTCCTATATTTAGCTAGTTCAAAAGAAATTCCTTTTTCAAGAATAATTTCATCTTCTTGATTTTGAGAACAAGAAATAAAAAACAAAAAACTTAAAAAAATTAAAAAGTAATTTTTCATTTAATAATTTTAGATTCTAAAAATAAAAAAAGGTTTGACGTTAGCCAAACCTTTTCTATATTATAAAAAATTAAAACTACTTATATAGCAGCATCAATTTTACCTGTGTACACATTTTTAGGTGCAACACCTACTTGCTTATCTACAACTTCTCCGTTTTTAAATATTAAAACAGTTGGTATATTACGTACTCCGTATTTGGCAGCAAATTCTTGATTTGCATCAACATCTACTTTACCAACAATAGCTTTCCCATCATATTCAGCATGAATTTCATCAACAATTGGTCCAACCATTCTACAAGGTCCACACCAAGCTGCCCAAAAATCTACCAACACTGGTTTGTCAGATTTTAATACTAATTCTTCAAAATTTGCGTCCGTAATTTCTAATGCCATTTTTTATGTTTTTTTAATTATTATGTCAATTTTGTAACACAAAAGTAATCATTTTATTTACTTTCTAGTTTTCAAAAAATTACTTTTTCTTATTTCTCTATCAATAGACTTTATGCTTGACAATAAGGAGTTTATATATAATTTAAAATAATTCGGATGCTATTGCATGAATGTTATCACTTTTTCCCATTGAATAATAATGTAAAACAGGCACTCCTGCAGCTAATAACTCTTTAGATTGCTGAATTGCAAATTCTATACCCACTTTTCTTACGTCTAAATTTGTCTTACATTTTTCTACTTCTCTTATTAAGTGCTCTGGCAAATCTATTCTAAATACTTGTGGCAATATTTGTAAATGACGTTTTACTGCCAATGGCTTAATGCCGGGTATAATAGGTACATTAATACCCATTTCTCTTGCCGCCTTTACAAATTCAAAATATTTCTGATTGTCAAAAAACATCTGCGTAACCACATAATCTGCACCTGCAGCTACCTTTTCTTTCAAACGTTTTAAATCTGTTTGCAAAGAGGGTGATTCTAAGTGTTTCTCTGGATATCCAGCAACTCCAATACAAAAATCAGACGTATCTGCTGCTTCTATTACATCGTGTAAATACTTGCCTTTGTTTAAATTCTTGATTTGATTAACCAACTGCGTTGCGTATTTATGACCATCTTTAGAAGCTTCAAAATATTTTTGATGACTCATAGCATCTCCACGCAATGCCATTACATTATCTATTCCTAAATAATGACAATCTACCAGTAAATACTCTGTTTCTTCTTTTGTAAACCCTCCACACAATACATGTGGTACTGTATCTACATCATATTTATGCTTTATTGCAGCACAAATACCAACCGTTCCTGGCCGCATTCTAGTTATTTTCCGATCTAATAATCCTTCTTTTTCTAAGTAAACATATTCCTCCCGAGAAGTAGTTACGTCTATAAATGGCGGATTAAACTCCATCAAAGGGTCTATATTGTTGTATAATTCTTGAATATTATTTCCCTTTTTTGGTGGAATAATTTCAAAAGAAAATAATGTTTTGCCATTTGCTTTTTTAATATGTTCTGTAATCTTCATGACTTGTAAATTTGCTTGCACTACTATTTTTCAGTGCATCTGTATTTTATTTATTCTTCAGCTAAATTTGGGTACAACCATTTTTCAGCTTTCTCTTTTGTAATTCCTTTTCGTATCGCAAAATCGGTTACCTGATCATCCGTGATTTTTCCTAAACCAAAATATTTTGCTTCTTTATTTGCAAAATAATATCCGGAAACTGCTGCTGCTGGCCACATGGCTAAACTTTCTGTAAGCGTAACACCAATATTTTCTTCAACTTTTAAGACGTCCCAAATGGTTTCCTTTTCTAAATGATCCGGGCATGCAGGATATCCCGGCGCAGGACGAATGCCTTTATAGCTTTCTTTAATTAAATCGTCATTTGTTAAACCTTCATCTCCATCGTAACCCCAATGCCTAGTTCTAACTTGTTTGTGTAAATATTCTGCCAATGCTTCTGCAAAACGGTCTGCAATTGCTTGTGCCATAATTGCATTGTAATCGTCTTCTTTTACCTTGTAACTGTCTGCTAATTCTTGTGCACCATAAATAGCCACGCAAAAAGCACCCATATAATCAGTTTTATTGGTTTCTTTTGGTGCTATAAAATCTGCTAATGCAATATTGGGAATGCCTTCTCGCTTTTTTAATTGCTGACGTAAAGTTCTAAATACCCCTATTTCTTTTCCTTTTTTCTGAATAGAAA
>Ga0209197_1000366_pt1 | contig 32388 bp, 50 predicted proteins | sample COGITO_mtgs_1105_4_FD_184802 | JGI IMG/M metagenome (GOLD analysis project Ga0209197, IMG submission 184802) | Pelagic marine microbial communities from North Sea - COGITO_mtgs_110512 (SPAdes) (version 2) | ecosystem: Environmental > Aquatic > Marine > Epipelagic ... | reverse complement strand
TACACTTTATTTTATAAAGTGTTGCGTTAACAAACCCTTATGTTTATTAGGTTTTTACCTCTCAACAACACTTGCAACACTTTAAAAAAATTTTTGAAAAACTTTTTTTTTTTTTATTTTTTTTTTCTAGAGAAATCTAGTTTGATATAAAAAGTGTTGAAGTGTTGCGTTTTACATCTTATTGAGTATGTTTAAAAACTCTTCATTTGTAATAATATGTACAGATCTTAGTTCCTTGAACCAATCCAAAAAATTCTGCATTTTTTCTACTTTATTCATGTTAAAGATTCTTTATAACAGTTTTTACTACAATATCCATAGTCCGTATCAATAGGAGTTTGGCACTCCTCACATTCTCCTTCGTACTCACTATCTTTCAAGTGTTCGTGCAATTGGTTATCGAATGCTTCCATTAAAAAAATCTATTAGCTTGAAAATCTGCTTCTGTTTTCTTTTCTATCAAAGAAATTATTGCTTGCATCCCTTCAAAAAAGGATAATAGTTCTCTTGTTGTTTTGTCTTCTGCATGTTCTGCAGCCAGTTTTAATTGTGTCTCTCTTGTGATTTTCATGATTATTTACTTTACAATTAATGAGTTTTTAGTATAACTTACTTTAGGCATTTCAACTACTTCACCATCTTCTGTGCCTACAAGTAAATTTCTTTGCATAGCTAAATAGGCTTGTTTGCTTTTAGCTTCTACTTCTTTCTTTTGGTTTTCCAATTCTTGCCACTCTTCAATATGTTTGAAAGAATATCGAATGCCACCGTTTCTTTTTTCGAATGAGAAACCAGAATCTTGAAAAGTTTTCTCGGAGTATAGATCAGCCTCATTAAAAGCAATTTCTTCAATTTGCCTTATAGCTTCTGCATAAAGTGCTTGACACTTTTTTAAGTTCCCATAAGTAGAGAGGGCAGCAACGTTGCCCTCTTCTACTTCTGTTAAGAGATGCGCAACCTCTTGTTCACGCATCTCAAAAAAGAATTCCTTACTCATTAGAAGGGTACGTTTTCGATTTTATCCTCAACTAAAGCTGGTTCTTCTACTTTCGTAGCTTCATCTTTAGCAAGATATCCATCCATGTAGCTTTCTAATTCGTTGGCTTTTGCTTCTACTATCTTAAATTCGTAATCTGTTAAAGAAGTGTTGAATTTAAAGTTTGGTGTAGAATAAGAAACCATTCCTTTCTTGTGGTCTTCTGCATCCTCTATTGTTACCCATTCATCTTTCAATCTTTTCCAAGCACCTTTCTCAGTAAATTGAGACCACTTAGAAACTGCTGCACCTTTAAAAGAGATGTTTATTAAGTTTCCTTCTTTGGTTACTGCATAAATAGATTTGTTGTAATTACCACCAGCAGCATTAACTGCTCCTTTGATGTCTGAATAAGTACCCTTTGCAATCACTCTACCTTTGAAAGTTTTTACTTCAAACTCTTCTGCACTAATTTGTAAGATTTCATTTGAATAAATACCAGTCTGGTCAGAATCAGAGAACCCCTTGATTGTATGGAATTCCTCTAATACTAAAAAAGTTAATGGAAGTTTTACTTCTTCGTTTTGCTTTAACTCTTTATTATAAAAGCTAAAACTCTTGTTGTTACTTTTCCACTCTAAAAACTTAGAGGTTGGATTTGTACTCTTTGGTTGTCTTGTTAAAAAACCCATGTCAATAATTGTTTAATTTAGGACTGAAATTTGTGGCAGCCTCGATCCACGTCAATAATTTTTCTGTTTTTGTAACTTCAAGAACTTGTTAATACCTACTCTTGCTTCTTCTATTGAAAGCCCTTTGTTTGCTTTTGGTTTTGATGCTTTTACTCCTAGAATTAAACGTGCCTCGTTCTTCGCTTTAACTGAAAGCGTTGGTAAAAGGTTTATTATTTGTTGTTCCAGTGCAGTCATTTTAAAAAGGCAATCTTTCTCCTTCTGTTTCGATAATATTCATCATCTCTTCAAAGCATTCTAACTCATATTTATAAGCCAATGTTAGAAGAACTGTATCTTCTAAATTTGTATCGCTTTTTTCAAATGCGTTATAAATAATCTTGTTGAAGGTTTCCTTTGTTTTGGAGTCTGTGGATAAATTTGTTTTAGACATCATTTCCACTAAGTTTCTTTGAATTGTAATCATTTTGTATAATTTAATTTTTATCTTATTTTTTATCAAAGACTGCAACCCATCTCTATTCTCTTTCATTACCCTCCAACTTATAGAGATAGATTCAGACTCTTTATAATCATTCTAAATAACAGTATATAGTTGTACTATTATTAGATTTTTTGCACTAATTATTGTACATTTACTAACAATCTTTCAACAAAGATACGATGTTTTACGGTTAAAAACCAATGTTTTTTAAAAAAAAAATATTATGACGTTCGAAGAATCCTTAAAATATATTAAGGAAAATAAATACTCAGCATACGAAATATCAAAGGAGACAGGGCTTAACGAGGCATCGTTAAGAAAATTATTTGCTTCTGAAAATGCAAAACCTCAAAGAAAAACTAGGAATAAAATTATTGATTTTTGCGAAATTAAGTCAAAAACAGATGGAAAAGCAATGGTTTTGGATCTGGAGGAGGTAAAAAGAATGGAGGATTTAGCATCTGATGTGATAAAAAATCACACGAAATTGCTACAAACAGAAATGTACAGTTTGTGGTTTGAAGTTGAAAGCCAAAAAAGAGTTATTGAAATCTTAAAAGAATAGTATTTAGTTCTTCTTTTGTTTTGGTTTTTTTAAGGTTTTTTATTATTTCTTTATTTATTGCAATTTCTTTCCTGTACTCTTCTAATTTTTTATGGGGCATATATCTTATTTCTTAACTCTATAAAAGTAGTAAAATTAATTGTAACAAGCAACTAATAATCCATCAAAAACTAACAAATTATTAACAAGTTGCATTAAAACAAAAATTATAGCCGTAACACTAAAAGTAACAGTTTTAACTGTTTAGGGATAAAAAATAAAACACTAACTATTTGTAAATCATTGGTTTAACTATTTTTAAGATTATACCTCACAATTCATAACCCTGAGGTCACGGGTTCAAATCCCGTTCTCGCTACAAATTAAAATTTTAACCAAGTTGCTCATAGTAAGTATTTTAAGTACTAAAACTTAACATATTTTACTATGGGTAAAAAGAAAAACAAGAGTAAACGTAACACTAAAGGTAACAGTTTAGCATCGTTCTTATCCACTACCAATAAAATGAAGAAGAAATACACCATTTCCCTTTATACTGGCGGAGTTAATGTCAAAGATTGGGATATTCTCACAAAAGCAGAAAAAAGCAAAGCACTTAAAAAATCATGGTGTCTTATTTGGTTTTTTAGAAATCCTAAAACAGACTTACTAGAAAGACAAACAAACTATAAGGGTGGTGTAAATAGGCTTCGCACGATGTCTTTACGATATGATTTTTTAAAAACAAATAAAAAAGCATTAAAAGAATCCATTATTAATGGCTGGTCTCCTTATAATGACAACCAAGATAATTTTGAGTTAAACGAGTCTAAAGAAATACACTCAATAAAAGAAGCATTAGATTTAGCTTACAACCATTCAAAATTAACAGTTGCAAAGGTAACATCTTCGAGTTACAGAACAACCAAGAATCAATTCATTGAATTTATAGGTGCTAAAAACTCAATTAAAGACATTAACGAGTTAAACAAATCTGCAGTTTTAAAATTCTTAAACCACAAATTAAAGGAAACTTCTGCAAGAACCAGAAACAACTCAAAAGCATCTTTATCTGCTCTTTTCTCAATAATGGAAAATCAGCTGGATATAATTGATAGGAATTTTATTAAAGATATTAGTAACGAAAAGACCAAAGCAAAAACAGATAGGACTTTTACAAAAAAAGAATTAAAAGAAATTGTTGATTGGTTAAGAAAGAATGATCCCTACCTATTATTATACATCCGATTTGTAGCATATTCATTTTTAAGACCAGTTGAAGTAAACAGATTAAAAGTGAAAGATATAAACCTGGAGGAAAGTTTACTGTATTTCAAAGCGAAAAACAAACCATTAAAAGTAAAGAGAATACCAAGTATATTTATAGAGGATATAAAAGCTATGAATTTACATTTATATAATAAGGAGGATTTTCTATTTACAATGAATGATAAACCTTCTGATTGGGTTTCAGATGATAACTCAAAAAGAGATGCCTTTTCTAAACGTTTTAAAGTTGTAAAAGATAAATTTAATTTAGGTGCAAAATATGGTCTCTATTCATTTAGGCACTCCTTTATAACTAATCTATTCAGAACCCTAAGAACAACCGAGAACAAAAGTTACTCAGAAGCAATAGAGTTCTTGCAGCCAATTACAGGACACGAAACAAGAGAAGCATTAGAGAAGTATATACATACGCATGATATGGATATCCCTAAAGATTGGTCTGATAAAATAGACTTTATATTATAAGTGCATTGGTTCGTTTATTGCGTACTTACCACCAAACACAACTGCAACTCCAATAGCTGGTTTCTTAAAGTGCTTTCCGTATGCGAAAGCATAAAGTTTGCTATCTATACCACAACCAACTGCACAACCAAAGACTTTATAGTTAGCACCAACCGCAAACTCTGTAAACATTTCAGTATGTCTATGCCCTTGAACAGTTGACATCATATCATCTTTAGCCTTCTTTGTGGCTCTTCCAGACTCTCCGTGTATATATTGTACACCATCATAAACAAAACGAGTATCAAAATTCCATTTAGGAGTTTCTAATACTTCTGCCATTCCTTTTATCCATCTCTTAGGCACTCCAGAACTAAATGCCTTTCTTGTAATAATACGGTCGTGATTTCCAATACATACATCAGCTTTAGGAAATGCTTTATACCATCTGCTTAATTTCTTAATGGCTAAATCTAATTCATCCCCACCACCCATTCCATCTGGGTCTGGTTCATGAAATGACGAATAGTGATTATCTATCACATCTCCAATAAAGATAACTTTGTTACAATTGTGTTTTGAATATACTTCCTTGCAATGTTGTAGATAACCCTCTAAGCAGAACGGTTCGTGCAAGTCTCCAATTACTAAAATTCTTTCCTCCTTCTTGATTAGATTTTTATAAGCCTTTAATACATTGCCTTTTAATCTTGGTCTTTCTTCTTTTCCCATATATATATAATGAGAAAAATGCTTAAATTTATTTTATATACTTAGATAAAATTTTTCTAGCGAAAGATCTAAACCCAAGAACATCAATAATAATAGCACCTAATACGTATTTATACCAGTCTGGTAATTGGTTTAAATTCTCATAAGAAAGCCTAATATCTTCGGATAAATTCACAAAATTATTTTCTTTGTAGGCTATAATAAAAGGAGTAACAGTTGCTATAATAACTGGTATTAAAAATAGATAGGTTACTACTTCATCTTTTAAACTGTGCCTTTTGTCTTGTGCAGTTCTTAAATCAATTTGGTTATCTGAATCAGTATTAGAAAGGATCCTATCGACATTTGCTTTTGTTTGTGCTTCTATAATTGCAAAATCTTGTTCTTGCTTTAGAGTCTTTAGTTTAGCTTTGTTCTCCAAGAACCCTTTTCCGATACCTAATAAATTCCCTAATAAACTTAATATACTCATATCTTAAAGGTTTTCTCCCCAACGGAATTGTATCTGAAAAAAGAATAAAAATAAATTAACTTCTTTAAAATCAAAATCATCCTCTTCCTCGTAATGCTGATATCCTAGCATCATTGCATTTGGCATTAATAAAATTAAATTTATATCCATATTATTTTTTAAAGTTCCACCTAGCTTTTTTGTCTCTTATATCTACGTGTGTAAAAGTGTTGTAAGAACCTAAACCACCAATATAGAAACCACCTAACATTTCATTTGTCAGCATATTCTCTATAATAGATACAACTTCATCTGGTGTAAATGTGTCTATTGTGATATCTGCTGCTTTACCTAATTTGTGTTGGCTCTTTTTAGAACCTTTTACAATGTTATCGTTATAGTCTGGAGATCTGTAAGCACTATTTATTCTAATAGGCTTTCCTACATACTCCCTAATCTTTTGTAATTGGATAGCTAATAGTTTCACATTTTCTAAAACATCCAAAGGCATCTCTTCACCACTTTTACATTCAAATTCTGACTTGCTAAAATTATTTGTTAGTTTCATTCTTACTACTCATTTTAAATATTTTCAATACAGTATATGCAATAGAAACAACTAATAAAGTTATTTTTAACCATTGTTCAATATTTGAAAAGCTAACGGTAAACGTTAGTAGATTAATTGCTCCTATTTTTATATCTTGCATATCCAACGTTAAAATTTTAAAGAATCGTAATTCAGCCCAAAGAAAGCGTGAACACCATCTCCATCAATATTAACACTTTTAGATTTCCAACCATAAGGATGGTCAATAGTACCATCTTCATCAGCTTCTAAATTAGACCATAGCACATCTAAATGCCAATCTTCTGATAAGACTGCTTCTGTTTCTATTTCTCCATCTTCGTTAATTACTGCTTGTTCTAAAACAATATTTCCTAAATGTACAATTGTGTGTTTGTGAGTTGGATATTCGTTTCCATCTTCATCAGTTGCAGTTCCTAAAGCATCAATTTTTGTTTGTGCTTGTTCTTTATTGTCAAAACTATATTTTCCTATTTTCATAATATTACTCTTATTGGTTATACGTGTGTAATTGTTACTCTTATATTTTGGTTAATGCAGTTAATTCTGCGTCTGTTAATGCGGTGTTGTAAACTCTTACGTCTTTAACGTTTCCTTTAAATTCGACTGTATTAACTGATAAATCTATTTTATTTAAAACATTACTTCCAAAAGTTAAACCAGAAACATCAGCACCAACTTTAACACCATCAACCCATAAAGCAAAATCATTTGTTTTATATTTAAGAGCTACTTTAAAAGTAGTGTTACTTGATATTATACCTCCGTTAATTTGTGCTTGTGCAGCACCTCCAACAACAACTAAACCTCTTAATGATGTCGATGTTAGATTCCAAATAATAATTCTATTATCGCTTGTTCCATCTGATATTTGAAGATATCCAGCATCATTTGTATCTGAATACGATAACTGAAAATATATAACACCCTCGCTATCATTAAATACTTGGTCATTACCAGTATTATTACAAGCATCTGCAACCCTCGTTACTGCACTTCCAGATGTAGGAATATACGATGTAGCGTAACTGCCTTGTTCTATCATTGCTCCGTAGATGTAAATGTTATTATTTACGTTTCCAGTAAAACTACTTACTCTGCTATCTGAAATAGATTGTATTGGAGATATAAAGTTAGTAAAAGCAGTTGTTGCAGTTACGTAAGTAGCAGAGCATCTATACCACCCATTTCCATAATTTTCTATATTAGCAGAATCTACTCCATTATTTTGAAGCAAACCATTATTAACATCAAAATTTACATAAGGATTTCCAGTTACGTTATTTGTTCCGAAAAGAAATTGAATAAGATTACTACTACCTTTTTTTATAAATACAGAAAAAGTATGACTTACTCCGCTTGTAACAGTTGTATTTGAAGATATTGCGTGTAAACCAGTATCTGAAGTTTCTATTAGTTTATCAGCATTTAAAGTTCCATCTGGAGAAACAACATTATTTTGAGTAACAGTAACCCTTGATTTACTCCAATAAGTTTCATTAAACGCTTCTGAATAAGCAACTAAATTACTCCTCTGTGGCTCTAACAATAAAGCACCATTAGCATCATCCTTAAAGTCAATTCTTGGTTCTCCACTACCAACTGTTTCGATTAAACCAGCTTTGTTTACAACCGTAGCACTTGATGCTCTTGTAAAGTCAAAAGGCAGCGGTTTAAAGTTTCCATTTTCTGAATTGTAAGCTAACAAAGAATCTTCTTTTGTTGCCCAATTTCCGTTTCCTAAATTTAAAGTATTTGCCATATTATATTATGCTATAAAGTTGTCCATTAGCTAAATCTGTAAAGCTAACCCAAGAGGTTAATGTTTCTAAATCTGAATCGTTTAATGCTGAATCGAAGTATTGTATTTGTTTAGTTTTTCCGTAGAAAGGAATTAAGCCATTACTTCCAGCGTCAAAATCTAATTCTGATAAAGTACCCTCTGTAAATGTTGTACCACTTCCAACCAAAGAGCCCACCTTAAAACCATTAACCCATAATGCAAAATCAGATGGTTTATATTTTAAGGATATTTTATTAAAAGAACCTTGCGTTGGTAAAACATAATTAGATGAAAATTGATTTGCTCCATTATATACAATACCATCTATTCTATTTGCATTAGCATTATAAACAAATCTTACATTTCTACTTGTAGTTCCATTATTTAATGCAATTCTTCCATCATTAGCCAAAGCACTTATCTCCACCATCAAAACACCCTCTGAATCATTAAACGTAGAAGCATCTCCAGCACCGTTAGCAGTTTCAGCTACACGAGTAACGGATGAACCGCTTGTTGGGATATACGATGTAGCGTAACCGCCTTGTTCTAATTGTGCGCCGTATATTAAAACTTCGTCATTTGTTTGACTTAAAATTAATCCAGTAAAAGCACCAGTACCACCACTTGGTAAAGATGTAACTGAATACCTTTTCCATTCATTATCAATATCGACTACTTCACCTGTGCCATTAGGTAAAATTAGACTTACATTTCCGCTGCCAGACACTCTTTTAATATAAAAGGAATTAGTGTATAAAACATTTGTTAATCCAGAAACAAGCCTTACCAAGCTGTTTCCAGAGCCAGTTTTTGTTAATTTAAAAGCATTTGCAGTACCATTAGGAGAAATAAAACCACTCGTTACACTTGAACCACTTTTACTCCAATAAGCATTACTAAAATCCTCACTATAAGTAACTAAATTACTCCTAGATGGCTCTAATAAATGACTTGGGCAACCATTTACAACACCATCAATTAAAGGATAGTTTAATCTTGAAACACCACTTGCAACTGTTTCAATTAGTCCTTCTTTATTTATTCTTGTAGCTGCTGAACCTCTTGAAAAATTGAAATCCCCTACACCATCTGCTGGTAATACGGAATACAACTTGCTTCCTTGCGTTGCTGGTATTAATGCTAATTTTGGTTTTGCCATTATATATTAATTTTTAAATATTCATTCATTATACATTCCCTACTTTCAAGAATACCACTATCTGCTATAACTCTATCAGAGAAATCCATTGCAAAACTAACTGCCTTAAATATATTTTGAGTATTTATTTCGTCTTGTGTTTTATCAACCTTTAAATCTAAAGCTGATTGTGTAGCTATTGAGATAGGTTTGTTTAAATCACTTGTATTATCTACGTTTGGTAATTCTAAAGTAACGTGGTTAATATCAGAAACCTTTGCGTTGTTTATGGTTATATCACTCGTTTGTTGTGTAGTTATTCCTACTTTAGAGTTATTTGAAACAATATCAGTCGCTTGTTGAGTAGTAATTCCTACCTTTGCATTATTACTTGTTATATCACTCGCTTGAATAGTTGTGATACCTACTTTTGAAGTATTAGCAACTACACTTGAGTTTGCAGAAACTAATGCTTCTGTATATCCAACTTTAGCATTGTTAGCTATTATTTCGTTGGCTTGTTGTGTTGTAATACCTACTTTATTATTATTAGTAACAATATCATTCGATTGTTGAGTAGTGATTCCAACTTTATTATTATTAGTATTGATATCATTAGATTGTTGAGTTGTTATTCCAACCTTTGCAATATTTGCTACAACGTCAGAGTTTGCAGAAACAAGTGCATCAGTATAACCAACCTTTGAATTATTTGTAACTATATCATTAGCTTGTTGTGTTGTTATTCCTACTTTACTATTATTGGCAACTATATCACTTGTTTGTTGTGCAGTAATACCTACTTTAGAATTGTTTGCTATTATTTCACTTGCTTGAGTAGTTGTTATTCCAACTTTTGCAGTGTTAGCAATTACATCTGTATTCGCTGAAACCAAAGCATCAGTATAACCAACCTTTTGAGTATTGGCAATAATTTGATTAGCTTGGTCAACGGTTATTCCGCTAGTTGTAACTTGAACAGTTATTTCTTGTGGGTAATCTTCGACTATGACAGTAATATTATCCATTTGTTATATCTTGTATTACTTTTATTGTACCTTGTATGTATGTTCTAACAACTCCATTTGGAAACGTCATTTGAACATCAAAGTAGTAAACATCTGGAGACCAATCAATAAGAAAACTATCTATTGAAAAAACACCATTAACTGCATCTGATATCGTTACACCGTTACCATTAGTTATTTCTTTTTGAATACCACCTATCTTCGAATCATATCTAAATTGAATTTTAATAGCAACACCAGTTAAATCAATAGGAGAATTATCTTCTGTATTTAAAAGAGTAAATTGCACTCCATCATACGTATCGCCTTTGTATTGGTTATCTATTTGAACAATTGCTGCTACACTCATTTTTGTATTATTTTTTTTTATTGCTTTTTTCTTTTTTAGTTAGATACTTTTCTAACTTAACAACGTTTACTGCTTTCGGTTTATATCCTTTCATTATATTACCCAATTTGAACCACCTACATTTTTATCTGGATATACATCAGAATTTACATTTTGATTGTATTCTGGAAACTTTGAACTATCAAAACAAATATAATCTACAAATCTTCTTGTATAATGTTCTGCAAAATCTCTTTCTTTTTGTACTAAATAATCAACTTCATCTTTAGAAGCAGTTTCAGAGTTTTCTGAAGAATGCTTAAATATACCTCCAGACTTTAATTGATATGCTGCAAATGGAAGAAAATCAACCATAGCATAGTGAATTAACATAGGTTGTATATAATCGTTAACCAACGTTAAATAATCTCCAGTTAAAGTATCAGCTATAATGTCAGCAGATATTTTATCATATAATTTACTACCTAAATAGTTTTGTATGTGTATCTCTTGTGAAATCTTCACGTATTGTATAAACAAATCAGTATCAACATTCCCATCTATGATAGTGTTCTTTACTAAATCCGTTCTACTTATAAATAATGCAGTTGCCATATTATCTTTTTTTGTTTACAAATCCGTTATTAGGCATATCTGTTGGTCTTTTTGCAACCTCTTTAGCATTTACTTCTGGTTTAAATCCCTCTTTTTTAGCCTTATTTACGCTTATTTCTGAATTTGGATTTTTAGCATCAGCAGTACCACCTTTTCTTTTTGACTTATAAGTCTTTCTCATCCAAAAATGATGACAATCTCCACCGCCTTTATATAAAAAGATATCGTAATTATCAGTTCCATTTAATCCCCATCCAGCATTTACGCTACTTTTACTCATCATTTCTATATCTTCTTTGCGATATATTTTTTTAGATGCTACCATTTTCTTGCAAAACTCCCTACTATCAGAACTTGCAGTTAAAGGTGCATATTGGTATCTTACTTTGAATTTAAAACCGTTTGCTTCTCCATCTTGTTTGCTATTTGCATTTGGTCTTGCAGTTCCAGTAGTTGCAAAATTGTATATTTTAGAAAGGATAGATAATTTAGGGTTGTTTAACGCTTCAACTTTTTTATCTAATTCTTCTTCTGAATCATAATCTACTTTTCTTTCGTCTATTAATTCCCACTCTTCTAAATCTTCATCTTCTCCAAACTCTTCTAAATCAGAATTCATTTTTGCCATCTTAACACCTGTTTCTTCTTCTCTAGTTTCTTCTGACTTTACATTGTCTAAATCAATAAATTGTAATGGTTGTAAGGTCTTAAAGTATAGGTTTAAGCTAATTCCATTAAACGCTAGTATCTTATCAAGTGCATCTGTTAAAAGTTCTTGGAATGGATTGATAACAATGTTTTGCATCAATATAGAAGCGTTCTTTAACTCCTCTGCATTATTACCAAAACCAGAATTATCTTTAATACCTAATAGCATTGGAGACACAATCCTATGAGACATCATTATCTTGCTTTGTGCTTCACCAGAAATAAATTCGTAAGTGGAATGTGCATCAGAAATTTGAACTGGTGTAATGTCTGCTTGTGATTCTTTAGAGTCATTAAAAGCAATTATTAGTTTTCCAGCTGAATTTGTTCCTTGAAATTTAGAAACTATTTTGTTTTCAATTAATGTTTGTGCCTCTTCGTCTGGAACTCCATTATTGAAATTAATTAAGGATGCTGGAGCAAAAGAATTTTTTACGTTATTAACGTGAAAGTTCGCAATTTCCTCTTCAATTTCACTAAAGCTAATCCCAGAAATATAGTCTGGTGTGCTATAATAATACATCCCAGCCTCATAAGGTTTAACATATAAAATCTCAATAGGTTTAGGTGTATCAGATACTCCAAACGCTGGAATCCTTAAAGGTTGTTCACTTGGTTTTATATTAACCCAATCTGGATGATAATAATATGCTTGAACTTGTTTGTCGTCTGCACTACATTTTTCTGCTCTTAGTGTTTCAATTGGCAAGTGTTCAACCTTTTCAATTGTCTTTTTATTTTTTGAATAGATAACTTGTATAGCACATTGTCCAGTTAGTTTTAAATCGTATGCTAATTGCCTTAAATCGTCTTTTTTAAATAAAGATATCATTCTTGCATATTGCTCTGGCTTTTTAGAACTGTTTGTTGCATCTATACCTTTTCCGTATATCATTTGAGAGATACCAGTAATACAAGCACCAGATGTAGCACTTCCATTTGCTCGGTCTATCAAAAATTTGAAATAATCATTGTTAGCACCAAATTCAACCCACTCTTTACTTTTAGATTCTACAATTTTAGGAGAACTATAAGTTGATAGATTTACAAAGCTAATCTTTGAATCTTTCTTTTTAGCTACCGTTGGCTTTCTGTATTTATTTATGTGTTTACTCATAATATTATAAAATCGTTATTACCACTCTTTGATTTATATACATCTTTATTTACTGTATAATGTTCGTTGTTAGACTGGTTTGTTGATTGTGCAGTACAAAATATTTTATCTCTATAAATAATGTTTGAATCCACTATTTCTCCTTGTGCATCATATACTTTTAAATCGTAAAAATGCCCCTCTTTTAAATCAAAAACAGTTGTTATTTGAATGTAATTTTTAAAACGAATACCAACTAGAGAAAAAGTAACTGTATTATTAGTACTGTCATCTCTTAACTTTACAATAACATCTCTTGAATATACTCTTGGTATAATATTAATAGTTTGCAATTCAGATGTAGGTGTTAAATGCTTCATATATATATAATGAATTTATAAGGCATTTTTATTTATTTAAACCAAAAAAAAAGGCAATCGATTATGATTGCCTTTTTTAAAATAAGAAATTAGATTATGCGTTAGGATCTATTTGAGCCGCTGCATCTAAATTATCTAAAACTCCACCAGTTGTGAAGTTTGGTGCATTTCTTTCGTTAGCAACCATAGTTAAATTAAATGAACTAGCATCTCCCATTGCAGCACCAGTTAAAATTGTTCCTCCAGTTGTATCTGCTCCATGCTCTAAACCTACTAAAAACACGTTTCCATTATAGTCCTCAATCGCTATATGTGGTCTTGATACTGCTAGTATAGCTATTTCAGCTTGTGTAGCACTATCTAATATAGGTAAAACTAAATTTAATGTTTGTGTATAGAACGTAGTTCCAGCTTCGTTAGAACTCGTTATACTTGTTTCCAATGATGAAGCACCTTTGATATCATATTTATACCAAATATTACTTCCAGATATTCCTGTAATGTCTGCACCACTTACTCCGCCAGTTACAGTACCCAATGTACCATAATCTGCAAAATAAATAGCTTTTAATCCTCCTACGGAAGTTTTGCAACCTAATGCTCTTCCAGCCGTTAATATACAAGCCATATTATTATATTTTTTTTAAGTTATTAAAAAAAGGGTAAGCAGATGAACTACCTACCCTTTATTGTTATTATTTATTTGTTATTAAGAATAGAAAACAACGTCTTCTAAAATTGCTATTTGAACTGCTGCCGTATAACGTGCGATAAATCTCACATTTTTACTTCCATCCAAATCTGCCATATCTAAAACTTTGATTTCATTTTGGTCAGATAATAAACCAGTTCCAAAATATAAGTTAGATTTTAAAGTAGATACCATTGTATCATTTGCCAATCCATTTGCAGCTACAACTTTAACACCATCAAAAAACTCAACGTTTAAATCTTGGTTGTTACCTTGTACACTTCCACCAACAGTAGCTAATGCTCTTTTATATGCTCTTAATACGTTTTGAGAAACATAAATATATAAATCTTCGTTTCCGTATAAAGAAGGTGGTAAAGCATCAACAACTTTTCCTAATTCAGCAACAACATTTGCAGCAGTAATTGCAACTCCAGTAATGTCTTGACCAGCTGGTAAAGTAGCAGCAGTTAACAATGTAGCGAAACCATCAAATGTTCCTGCTCCAGCAGTTCCACTCCAAATATCAGTCTCTGTTTGTGCAGAAATTTCAGCAGCCATTAAACCGATAAAGTAATCAGCAAAGGTTTTAGGCATTACATCGTGTGCAGAATATCCCATCTCAATCGCATCCCAATCCGATTGGAAAGGTGTCTTACAAAGTTCTAAATTTACTTGTAATTCTTTAGGCTCAATTATTCTTTCAGTTAAGACAACTGCTCCAGCATCTGTAAAATCGCAACTTGCGTTTGCAATAGCACCTGATAAACTAACTCTTTTTAAAACTTCTTTAAATTTTACATTTGGCTTAACCTCGATTAATCCATTTGCGATTGTGTTTCCAGATAAAAGTGCAGCGGAAATATATTTCCCAGCAAATTCTCCAGCGTAAGTACTTGTAATTGATAAACTCATTTTATTAGTTATTTAATTTGTTAAAAATTCTATTGATTGTATTATTTTTACCTTTTTGAGAGTAAAGGTTTAACTCTTTTTTACTTGTTTCGTTTTCTGGATTGTGAGATATTCCCTCTACTTCGTCAACAGATAATTCAACAGATACTTCTTCTTCTACTTTTACTTCAACTTTTGCAAGTTTTAGTTCGTTGATCTCATTTCTTAATTTTTCAATTTCAGAAAAGAAAGTTTCTTTACTTATAGACTCAACAACTTTTTTAGGTGTTGCAGTTTCAGATAAATCTTCTTCAACAACTTCTTCTTCTACTGGTGCTTCTTCTTCTTCTGCTGGTGCTTCTTCTTCTGCTCCAGCTTCTTTGATTTCTCCAATTACTCCTTCTTCTGCAACTACGATAGTAGAACCATCTTCAACTTGATATTCTCCAACTGGTACTGCAACTCTTTCTTCATCTGCAACGACAAAGATTTCTGCACCAACTTCAAATACTTCTGCTTCTAAAATAGCACCATTATCAAGTTTCATTTGCTCTAATTTCACTTCGATACCGAGCAAGGTTCTAACTTTGTTTAACGTTTCTTTTGTATTCATATTTATATAATAAAATTTAGTTAATATTTTGCGTTTTGGTATTAATTATTCTTCGTCTGTGTTGCTAATGTTTCCAATTCCTTGCTTCCAATACTCTGGAGTTTCGCATCCTTTTACTGGATTTGTTTTACACTCTATTGAGTAAGTGTTTAAGCATTTACAATAAACCGCTCTCATTATGACAATGCTTTTTTAAGTTCGTTTATTAGTTTATCTTCTGCTGATAAATCTTCTTTTAATTCCTCGTTTGGTCTTTCTAATTTGTCTGCGAAATACCCCTCAATACTGAAACCTTTTACCTTACCAGTCTTAACGTAATCATTCCAAATCTCATCATTATCAACTTTGACAGAGCCAACCCAAGAACCTATTGGCACATCTAAACCATATAATGCAGTCTTGTCTTTTTCTTTATCTTCTACGATCCAACTCTCAACTAATGTTAATCCCTTTAATTGTTTATTGTGTTCTAATGTTGATTGAGATTGGTTGCCATTTTGAAGATACATTTGTGATGCTCTTGCAACTGTCTTTTTAGAAAAGAAAATATAGTATTCTTCTTTACCACTTTTTCTGTAAATAGGTTTTTGTGGTATTAATAAAGCACCCATCAATAAACGTTTCTCTTTGTTTATTTCTGCAAGTTTAATTTCTTGGTTATTAAGTGCAATAAAATCAGATTCAATTGCTGGATTTTCTACAACTGAAATTGCTTCTACTCCGATTGCTTCATCTTCATCTAAAATTAACTCGATTATTCTCATAAGTATATAATGTATTTTTTAAATTATTTTGTATTTTTAAATTGAAGCACCATCAATTATATTTCTATCCATTGATTGAGCAGATGTTACATCTCCAGAAACTACATACGCTCTTGTAGGTTCTTGTGATTGTCCACCTATTGCATCCGCTAATTGGTTTGTATCACTTGCTCCAACTACGTTAAATGCTGGAGGTAAAGATGGCATTGCTGGAGCGCCACCGCCACCGCTACCACCTGCACTTCCAGCAGATGGTGCAGAACCACCACCGCCTAACTGACTTAATCCTTTTGCAGTTGCAGCAACGTTTGCAGCGATACTAATACCAGCACCAATATTATTTATTGATTTCTCTGCTGCTGCTAAAGCTAAACCTCCAGGTAATAAAGCATATTTTAAAACTGCTGCTGAATTTGCTGCTTGTGTATTAATTATTGTTTTAGCAATACCTACCGCACTTTCTCCAATTAAAGCTGCTGATTGCAATGCTTTGTTTTTACCAGCTAATTGCCCAAGTAAGGCAAAACTAGAACCTATATTGTTTAAATTACCTTGTCTTATTGATGCCTTTGCATCTGCTACTGCTTTTTCATTAGCAACCTCTTTAAGACCTAAATCTTTTTTTAGTTGTACGTTTTCCTCGTTGTTTGTATTGGTAAATTCATCTAAAGCAATTTGAGCATCTATCTTTGCTTGTGTTCCTCCATTTGCTAAATCTATTATAGCTTGTAATCTTTCTTCTTCTATTATTTTTTCAGCCTCATTTATTTCTATAAGTTTTTCTAATCTTAATTGCTCATTTAAAATTTGTTCTGCTGCAAACTTTTCTTTTGCAATACTTAAATTAGATTCACTTTCTGTTTTTGCATTTATCAACTCTAAAGATTCTCTATCTAAAGCATTTGCATTTGACATTTGCTCTGAACGAATACCCTCTATCTGCGCTCTAACTCCAGCTAATTCTTTTTCTGCTTCTATTTGAGCAACTTTAAATTCTACGTTGTCTTTGTCCTTTTGAAGATTTTGATTTGCTAAAGCCAATTGCATTTTAGCTTGTGCCAACATACTTTCTTCTGCATCAGCAATCTTTACAAGTAATTCATCATTTGCTTTTTTACGTTCAGTAATAGATTTGGTTTCATCATCTCTTATTTGTCTTAACTTTTCTGCTTGTCTATCAAACGTTTCAAATATTAAACCTTGTCTTGCAGCCGCTAATTCAGCAGACTTCTGTAATTCAACATTTGCTTTTGCAGTTTGGTATGCAGCAGATACACTAACCTCTCCAATTTCTTTTACAATTACTTTACCTACTTCGCCTATTTCAGACCAAGCACCTACAAAATTATCAATATAATCAGAACCAGCTTTTATTGTAGCATCTGCAACTTCGCCTAAATTATCTCTGGTTTCTTTTATAGAATCATTTAATTCTTTAATGACTAAAGGGTCTTTGCCTCCAAAAACGGAATTTTCCCACGCTAATTGCGTTTCTTGTACTGCTAATTTAATGGCATAAAAACCTAATTTAAAAGGTGCTAAACCTAAAGTCACAACACTGCTCATAACCTTGCCTAAAGATTCAAATGATTTAGTCGATTGATTTAAGGAGGTGTAAATATCTGTGAAAGCATTTACAACTTGCCCAACTACATTTGCAGAAGTTTCAAAAACAACATTAAATAAATCAACTGCTTTTTGGTTCTGCTCAAACAATTCTTTTAACGTACCAAGCAACCCAATAATCAAACCAATACCAGCAGCCTTTATAGCAGTACCAATTCCTTTAATTCCTTTTCCAACTAAATTACTTGACTTCTCAACATCCTTTAAACCAGCAGCAGTATCTTTATTACCTTTAACAACTGATTTATTTAAGTCTTCAACACTCTTTGCAACGTTATCAATTCCTTTGAGTGCTTTGTCTGTTTTAGCTTCTAATTCGATAATTACTTTTTCCATTCCATTTCTTGTTTTTGTCTTGTAAATACTTCTTTGAAACTATCTGGAAACTTATTCTTTCCTTTTGCTAATTGCACAATATCTGCTTTGCAGTCTGTATCTTTTAATAAATCTAATATCTCTTTTATCATAGGTCGTTTAGTAATTCTAATTCAGATTTGCCAGTTCCTAAATTTGTTGTTATTGAATTTATTTTATATGAATGTCCACCGATTATAAACCTATCTGCTAAAGTGTAATTCAATAATATTTTTAAAGGCAAATAAGCACTTACTTTTGTGATTCTATTTGATGGATTAAAAACGCTTGTAATATAATTTTTGTAGTATGCTTCAAATAATGAATTAGTAAAACCAGTATCTGCTGGATTTTCTAAAGAACCCCACTCATTCTGCTCTGCATTAAAATTCATATTATAAGAACTTACTGAAGAATCTAAAGAAACACTATTTGATGGTACAATGTAACTTGAAAGAGCTGTAATATTTGTTGGAGTATTTAAAAAAGTAATTGTATTTCCACCTGTTATTTTTATTGGATAAAACAATAATGGCTTTCCTAAATGTGGTTCTTGGTTATCATCAACAGACCAACCCCATTGAGCAGTTGTAACTAAAGAAGTATCTGAATCTATTAGCCTTTCATATTTCATTTGTGAAAAGGGTGTCTTTACATTATAAATGCCTCCATCTAATTTTTCTCCAAAATCAAATTGTGCCTCTCCCCAAGTTTCTCCAAATAATTGTGTGTGTTTTGCGGCTAAAAAAGTTTCAGTGTCTTCGTGCCTTAAATTAATTTTTCTATATGGTAAAGCAATATTCACTTGACTCTTGCTTACATCAACATATTTTGTTATATCGTAAGGAGAAGCAGAAGTTGGGTTTGCATAAAAATCATCCAAAGTTTTTACAGTAATTTCAGTTTCATTTCTTTCAATGTATGCAATAAGATTAAACATCCTAAACAACCCACTTAAAAAGTCAATCACTTTTATATCTGGTATTTGTTGTGTTATGTCAAATTCTAAAGATGTAGTATATCCATAGCTTCCAGTAGAATATGTTTTTATAGGTATGCTTTGATTAGGTATGTATCTGAAAACTTGAAAATCAATAGCACTAAAAGTTAAAGAAAAATTTGATTCAATATAAACAGTATAAGATGAATCTTTTTGTATGTCGTTAAGGTTAACAGATGTAGTAAATTGTTGTCCAGTTGTAATATCTCCGCTATTTGCAACTTCTACACCATCCCTTCTTATTGATACTCTATATAAATTTGTGTTAGATGTAGTAGTTTTAATAAATAATGCAGTATATCCTAAAGGATTAGTTAATTCATTTGGTTCTGGTACGTAAGACAAAGACAAAGCATTGTTAAACATTATTGAGTTAGTGCCAGAATCAGAACCATTAGGAAAACCAGTTAATAATTTTTCGTTTAAATTACTTCTATTTTGCACATCTCCTTTCTTTCTATGCAACCACATAAACAAACCATAATAAGATTGATTAGTATTATTAAAAAAGTCATTAGAAAAAGAAATATATGGGTATTTAGTTTCTATTGCTTCAATTATAGAATGTAATCTAATCGCATATTTTAAATCTGTATATAAAACACCTTGATTATGTCCGTTATGATACCCAATATTTCCAACCGTTTGATTATTTGCAGCAGTATCAAAAGTCAATCTTTGAGTGTGCGTAATTAATGGAACAATTATATCGTTTGTGTATGGATTAAGTTGTAAAGATGCTTTTACATTTGTGGCATCATACGTTTTATTTAAACTTGTTAAACTTGTTAAACCAGATAGTTTATCATCTCCTAATATATCTTTTAAGGTAACTGTATTTCCAAAGAATGTAACCTTATAGGTGTGGGGTTTATTGTCTTTTAAATCAACTCCCTCTAGCTTAATCAAGCCATCTGTAAATGACGAACTATTTAATTCTATTTTTGATGGTTTTCTTATTCTTGCATCAAAACCTCCAACAATATCAAAATTATAATAATGTTTGAAAATCTTATTATTTATTTTAGATGCTGGTAAACTAAAAGTCTTTGAAAATGAAGTGAATATTTTATCAATGTCTTTTACATTTTTTATAGATTGTGTTATAGTAATACTTTCATCTTTAAACATATCAACTCTTTGCCCCTCAATATATAGTTGTATTTGCTGCATCTATCGTATGTTGTTTATAGTATCAAATGATTTGTCAAACTCAATTGTATAATCTACTAACTTGTCATTAACAGATGTTTTATAAGCAATGCTACTTGTCTTAACATTTATAGGTAACACTTGCTCTCCTGTTTCTAATATGTTTGTTACCCAAACCTTTTCACTTAATAACAATTGCTTAAACACTTCATTATATTCTTCGCTTAAATAACCACTACTTAAAGAAATAGATTCTTTTCCTACTACATTAAAATTTCTGTTAACGTGATTAGTACTATTGTAAATACCATCATTAAGAACTATGTTGGCTTTATAAGATTCTTTTTTAATACTTAAATTCTCTTTAGACTTTTTAAAGAAGTACATATCTTGTAAAGCACCAAACTTATTTATAAATGTTACTTTCTTTGGTTCGTATTTACATTCTTCAACTACGTTTACTTTTATAGTTTCTATTCCGTTACTATCTGAAATAGTTATCTTATCAACTGCACCAATTGAATAATTATTAAAGAATGATTGTAAGCAATCGTTTGATTCGTAAGTTCCAAAATTTTCTATAACTCTTTCTTGAAAGGTATCCCAATTAACACTATCTCCATAAATAGAAACATACTTTATTTGATTAGCACTTTCTATACTTGGACTAAATGTTTCTGTTGCTATTACTTTTCCATCCTTATAAAAAACAACTGTTGGAGCCCTGTTAATATAAATAGGAATTCTAAAAGCGTTGTCTTCTAAAACAAATAATTCTCTATTACTAATTAAAGCAGATGGTGTTGCAGTTTGTGCTTCTTCAAAATACCAATAGCCATCAAGTGCTAATTTGGTAAAAGTTTGGCTAAAAATTAGAGAAGACCACGAAAAAACATTTTGAACTGTTTGAAACCAAATTGCTTGACCGTTATAATTACCATCAAATGTAATATCTATATAATCTCTAATTAATTCTGATAACTCAAAAAATATTGCCGTACTTGTTCCAACTACGGTTTTTCTTAAAGTATATTGTGCAGTTGATGGTGGACTATAGAAAGAACCACTCCATATCCTTAACTCTAATATAGCGTAAGACGAATTTGGTTCTACTGTTCCAGTAAAATATGGACTCCTTAAATTTATTGCCATTGTTATTTATTGTTTATACTGTTTTTCATTAATGCTTCAACATCTAATTTGTATGCTTCTACTAATTCCTTATTCAATCCTTTAAATGCTTTCTCAAATGGTTTGGTAAAGAATAGACTTGCTTTAACTCCTTTCTCAAATACACTTCTTGCAATCATAAACTGCAATGATTTCCTACTTATAAATTGTCCTTTCTTATCTCTTATTCCTTTTAACCCTTTTCTTACAATCCATTTATCAAATGCTTTTGGTGGTGGCATACCTTTTAAACCATTCTTTCCTCCTTTGGATTTATAACTAAAAGGAGAGTCTTTATTTTCTACGTAATTAGATTTAGTTCCCTTTACACCTTTGTCTTGAAACACTCCGTATTCCTCCATTAAGAAAGTCAACTCAAAACTATTCTTGCTAACCTTTACATTTGAATCTAAACTGTTATAAAGTTCCTTAGAACTATTCTTTTTACCTCTTGTTAAGTTTGCCCTTGATTGTGATATTACATACTTTGCAAATCTGTTTAGTTCTTTATTAATGTTAGTTAACATATACTTATATCATTTGGTATTATCACATCAAAAGACAATGCCCAACCAGCCATCTCATTCTCAAACCTATCATAGAAAGGCTCAAAGTTTGGTGTACCATCTAATTGATATAAATCTGTATGTAACGTTCCACCTCTTAGTACTTGCACCAACTTATTTAGTACTGCTAATTGTGTGTTCAATATATCTTGTTCATTATTATTACCTATAAATATATCTACAACTTCTTCCTTTGAAATATTTACTACATCCATAGCTAAAACTGACAAACTAAAACGTAATATGTTATCCTCGTTACCTACATTATTAACTATGATATGAGATAAAGGAAACATTGTCTGCTTCGATAAATCTATTCTTGTGATATCTCCAGTTGTAACTGTGTTGACATTTACATCTGCTAACAGTTGGTTCTTAATTGTTTCGGTAACTTGATAAAATCCTTTCATTTAAAACTTACTTTTTATTTGTTGTGCTTCTATCTCTGCTTTCTCTTTCATAAAGGATAGCATCGTAAAACATTGATGTACATTTAATTCAGTGATATCTTCAAATTTTGTAATATCTCCGTTAGAGAGCCCATAAATTGATTGATACCAACCCCACTTTGCTCCAAAGTTAGCTGCTCTTGAATAGCCTCCATTTCCGTTTGATTGTTGGAAGAGTGAATCGTATGCTTCGATAACTCCATTCCTAAATTCAGAAAAAAAAACACTGAACCAATTGCAGCACCCAAAGGCATATCTTTCATTACCTCTGGATTCTTTACATCGTACTCTTCAATGTTATATTTACCAACCTTACTTGTTTTGATTGGTCTGTATAATACATTCATTGCAACGTGCATTTGCTCCCATTTAGAAACATTGTTATCCAGATCTATATACTCTCCTAAAGACATTTCGTCTAAGTCTGGAATGAATCCATATTCAATACCATTCATCTCAAACCGTTCTGTATGTTTTGGTGTTTGGTTAAGTAGTTCTGTAATGATATCTACAATAGCAGCTGCACTAGACATCTTTAATTTGTAGCTATCTGATAAAGGAATCCCACAGAATATCTCTATCAATTTAGCATCCAAGAAATTACCCTCTGGATTGTTTTCAGCTATTTTTAAATACTTTTGGTATTGTCCTAGCGTTACTTCATTAAGTGATGTCGGTACATTTATTTCAATCTTCATAAATCATTTGATTTTCCCTTAGTTGTATAATGAAAAAAACAAGCTATTTTATGAAATAAGCCTTACAATTTTCGTAAGCCTTTGTAAGTAAGAAAAATTCGTTGTGGCTCATTGGCTTTCTGATCCTAATTTGTTTGCCTGTTCTGTGATGTATGAAGCACTCTACAACTGCTATCATTTGCCTATTGTCCATTATCTCACAAAGTATTTTCCAGCGTTAGGGTTCTTTAATTGAGAAGAAATTGCGTAACGTGCAGCATCAATGCAATGGTTAAAAGCATCAATAGGTTTATTAATGGTGTTCCCTTCTCTATCTTTCATCCAAGTATAAGACTGCAACTCTTTTATTAGGTTCTTGCTTCTACTTGTTACAAATATTTTGTTTTGGTTTATTAGATTGATTCCATATACAATTGAGTCTTTACCTTTAGTACAAGGCAATACTTTATGTCTGTATGTTCTTAGTTCCGCAATTGATTTAGGCTCTGCTGAGTCTGCATAGATTACACCCTCTATATTATTTGTAGTTAATAGATTTGAGATGTCTATGTTTAGAAGTTTTTTTTGGTATATAATCTCATCGAAGATATACCCATCATTGTATTTATATAATGCTATTGCAGTTGTTGGATCATTACTATATCCAAAATCCATTCCGTAACATAGCAACCTTGCTTCTTCTGGTAGTTGGTTTATCTCTTTCCAATCTGTAATACATACACCATCTAAAGAACCAATCTGTCCAAGTCCATATACTTGCCACCAGTTACTCCAATAGGTAGAGTCTTTTGCTTTCTCTCTTGCTCGTTCAATATCTTTTACAATGGTATCTGGTAATGCTTCATTGTCTAAATAGGTTAATGTAATGAAGTCTGCATCATCATTTCCAGCTACTTCTTTATGTGCCCAGAAGTTTGCAGTTGGATTAAAGTCAATCCATATATCTCCAGAGGTTCTTATTGACAATTGTTGGTATGCCTCAAAGGGAACATTGTTTGCTTCATTTACATACAATACATTTCTTCTTGCACCTCTTAATTTATCTGGTTGTTCTACTGAGAAGAACTCAATATAAGATCCATTAGTAAAAGTATAAGTTAAAGATGACCTATTCCATTGGCTATCTTTAAACCTATTAGTTAGAAGCATTATCTTTAAGAAGTCTCTAATACATCCCCTTCTTAAATGTGGTATAGACTCAGATACCACACTTGTTTCTAAGTTAGGTGTTCTAATACATCTATCTATTAAGATAGGAAGTATCCCAAAAGTTTTACCAGCAGAAGTACCACCTTGTATTACTTTCTTTCTATTCTTTAAAGCATGGAGTTTCCTAATTGCAGTTGTTGTTTGGAACATCTACAAATCAAATAATGGTTGTTCACTATTAACTGTTATATCTTTTGTTTCTTTTGGTTTACCAGCATAATAGTTATAGAACATTTGGACATATTTAAAGTCTCCATTTTCCACTCCTTTTTCTAATGCTTTAAATGCCTTTGGTTCTAACGGAGATAATCTTTCAATCATCTTTACTTCTTCTGATTTAGATGGTCTTCCTCCCTTATTTCCTAACGTTCCTTTATTGTTTTCTCTCTTGTCCATAATCAGTTTAAATCAGTTAACTAATTATATAATAAGAAAAGCGATCTATTTTATTTTATATCTTACTTTTTTTCTTCAACAGTCATATTAATAGCAGTTACAATTGCCTGAACTTCTAATGCTAATTTGTAGCACATCTTTTCTAGTAGTGCTATTCTTTCATTTATTGTGTGTTTCTTTTGCTTCATATTTATTATATTTTAATCCTTAACTTAGATTCAGTAACACTAAAGAAGATTCCCCAATCAATTTAAACTCTTTATGTTTGTGCCTTCTCTCTAAGCTAAGAATTTATTTTAATTCTTTTTTTAATTTCTCTATGTATAATGTTGCATCCATCAACTCCTCTTGCAGATGTTGTAGCCATTCTAAGGAACTTAAATCATTCCTATCCATTGTCTTATTATACTTCTTTATTCCTACCTCTGAACGTTGCTTAAACGAGCCTATAACATCATCAACTATTGTATCTTTCATATTAGTTTATCACTTAGTTCTTGTATCCATTGTCTTATTCTATTCTTATTGCAAGTGCAAATCTCTGAGTACTTATGATTGAAGTGCTTTGCATGAAGTCTGCACATTGTTTTAAAGTCTTGGTTAGACATTTTAGTTGTGATTCTTTCCTTTACTCCATTCCATATTAGTTTATCTTCTACCATAAATTTATATCATTTAGGTTCTCTTGTCTTTCATCACATCCACAATCTGGATAGAGTTTCTTCCATAACCATTTAATCCCTGTGTAATATGTAATTCGTTCTATTAAGTCTCCTAGTCTCATTGTTTAAAGTTTTAATACTGCATCAATTAAAACTGAAATAAGGCAAAATATAACAATGCCTAATAAAATTAATTGAAATATCTCTTGTGTTTTTTTTGTGTCTCTCATAATTTTTATTTTAAAAAGTGGTGCAGCCATACTCACGTATAACTTGCGACAATTAATATGAAGAGTCAGCTACACCTACTTTGATTAATCTTTTACTTTATCTTTTAATGCTTTCTTTACCTTTCTAAATGTATTGTACAAAGAATGATATGTGATATTTGTTTTGTTTGATAACTCTGTAATTGAGTATTCATCTTGTATAAGGTTGTACACCTTTTTATCATACCAATGCAGTTTATCTAACTCTGATTCTACTTTCTCGTTCTCTCCTTCATAGTCTATGTATTCTCCAGATGCTAAGTCCAGGCATAAATCAATAGATGTCTTTGGCAATCTATTCTTCTTATTTTCCAATTGTAAAAATGTTGTCTTAAGTGTTTTGTATATGTAATAATAATTTACCTCATTATTGTAAGAAATATCTAATCCTTTGTTCAGCATCTTGCCGATTATTAAATACATATCTCCTACAATATCCTCTGCTTCATATTTAGTACAACCAAACTTTAAAGTTGTATTAATCCATTTCTTGTGAGACTCATATACTTTCTCTAACATTACATCAATGCTTTATAAAGTTTTGAATACCCTTCCTTCTGTGCCTCGATGCACGTATCATAAATGATAGCACCAGACTTTAACAGTTCCTTCTCTTTGTACACATCGCAAGTAACTCCCTTACGTGATCGTATAAGTTCTATCTCATACCCTTTGTCTTCGCAGTAGTTTGTCATTGTAACAAAGTCTGGTAGACCTAAATTATTCTCTTTCAATTGTTGCATCAAATCCTAATTTTTTAAGTTCTCTTATTCTATACTCTTGCAATTTGCTTACAGGAGTCTTTGCTCCTTTTACTTCGATGAATTTAACATCGTCTGGCTTAAGTGCCAATAGGTCTGGTATTCCAGCTTTGTTGGTGCTAATTAATTTTAACACATAATATCCCTCCGCTTCGTATTTTTTAATTAGTTTACTTTGATATTTTGCTTCGCTCATAATCCACAGTGTCCAGAATCACATTCATTAAAATCATCATCAAATAATTCTGTTTGTGTTTTCCATTTGATAATATCTTTATACATTATATCACTTCTCCATTTACTTTTATTTGTTTCTTGGTCTGCAAACCATTGCATTTTCTCTGGGTGTTTGTTGTGCATCTTTTTTAAAAGCAGAGGACTTCTCCACCAGCAACCAACGCAATTATTCATATAAGCAAACCTTACATCCTTTTCTTTCCAAAACTCTTCTATTGTATCTTTATAGATATTATCATTAATTAATGGAAATTCTGGTTTGCAGTATTTATAAACTCCCCAAGAATTACGACCATCTTTTAACTTTGTGAAAGTTGCTTTTACTTTTGTAAATCCATCTTCATCTGTTTTTTCCATCATTTTTATTGCTCTTCTTGTTTCGTTTGCACGATAACCAAAACGCATTATTACTGGTTCTTTTACTTCTTCATACATCCAATGTAAGATTGGAAGCGTTTTAAGTTCTGTTGTGCAATACCTAGCCATTTTATTAGGTAAATATTTAGTTTCTTTTTTAGTCTTTATAATTGAATCATCAAAAGTTTTACCACTTACCCAATCAATTTTAGAACCTATGTACTGTTCTAAATCTAACATTGTATAAATAATAGTATCCTCTTCTAATGTTCCTATAAATTCTTTTCCTAATCTATCAGATACCTCTTGCCTTATCTTTGCATCTGGAAACAAGCATTTCTTATCATCTGTTCTAACTAATGAGAAGACATTGTAGTCAGCTGGATAGTTTGCAGCGATGTAGCTTGATGTTTTACCACCACTTAATGAATTAACTTTTTTCATAATGCTTCGTTGTAAATGATTTCTTGTCTTGTACTTGTCTATATATCTTATCTTCTAAACCTCCTTTTGAGAATATCCAATACACATCGTTTGTCTGTCTCTCTTTGGTTGTTAGTCTGTCTCTGCTTTGCCAATAGCTTGTTGCACTAAAATCAATATTGAAGTACACCAAGTAGTCTGCTTTTGATAGGCTGATGCCTTCTCTTCCACTTACTATCTGCAATGCTATGTTCTTATTGGTTGCATTAAACTCATCTAAGTTTGTTGTAAGTTGTTGCCCAAATACAGACTGCAACAACTTTAGTTCCTCTTTGAACTTATAGAAAATGCCTATCTTCTTTCCTTGAAACTTCTTCTTAATGAATAACCCTTTGCTATCATCTACAATAGCTGATGAGCCATCTTCTAACTTAATAGTACCAGAGTAAAGCTGGTGTACTTTCTGCATTAACTTAACTGGTGTATCTGCTAAGATCACTCCACCGTTTGAGCCTTCATATACTCTGTCTCTTTTCACTCTTTTAATGAGTGCATACGTTGTAGGTTTCATTTCAACGTGCAGTATGTGTTCGTTTACCTTAGAACTAAACCCAGCTTCTTTTTGTGAGAAGGAGATAATATGCTTTGATACTATCTGTCTTATTAGGTTCTGCTTGGCTACTGAGTAATCATTTACATCATATCCGTTTATCTTTCTTTTAGTTACATCCACATAACTCTTTGCCCATGCGTAAAATGACTTCTCCGTAAATGGAGAGTATGCACTGATCCAAAACTGATGGAAGATCTGAGAGAAACTCTCTGGTGTAGGTGTGCCACTTAATAAAATACAGTACTTCTTACCTACTATTTCTTTAATGCGTTTTGTTCTAACTGATGCTTTAGGGAAAGCAGCAAGTGAATGAGATTCATCTACAATTATTAGATCATACTCCTTTTCTACTTTATGCACCGCTTCAAAGTTGGTAACGTTAAGAGTATAGTTAGGCTTTAGTAACTTGTAGTCTGCTTCAATTGAAGAGATTGCTTTCTTCTTAGTAATAAACAGAACAGATATTATATCCATTCTATCTGCTATCCCTAAAGAAGTTAAGGTTTTACCTGTTCTCACTTCCATAGCTAACATAATAATGCGAAGCCTGGACAAACGCTTTGTACCCTCTTCAATTATATTTTGTTGGTATGGTCTAAACTGCATCGAAGATGTTTGTTTGGTTAACATTTGATTTTCTTTCTATACCTAATACTGTTTCAAAGATTGTTCTACCAGCTTCGTAGTCTACAAGGTTACGAGCCATTTTATTAGTAGGCTGACTTCCTTTGTATTTATAGAAATCGTAATCGTGAAACTCGCAAAGGTTTTTAACTTCATTTGTTCCTGTACTTATTCTAACTTCTCTATCAGTTAATTTGTTAGGTAAATTAAAGTTTGTCCAGTATAAATGTCTATGTCTTTTTTGAGCAGGTATTAAAGGTTCATAATAAGGGATTACGTTTTCTATAACATATTTACCATTATACAAATGTTTTAATAAAAGTATCTCCTCGTACAATTTCATGTCCGGATATTTCATTTTTATTTTATTCTTGTTAGATTGAACTAATCTACTATGTGTAGGACAAGGAGGCGAACTCCATATAAAATCAAACTCTTTGTAATGGTCTAATAAATATTGATGTGCATCTGCTATAATTACAGTATCATTAGGAAACCTTTCTTGGTATAATCTCGCAGCTTCTGGGTCTAACTCAACCGCAGTTACTTCAATGTCTTCTTTTACTTCGTTCCACTTGTATCGGTTACCACCTAGACAAGCATATAGATTTAGTATCTTCATAGGTTTAGACTGCAACATTCTGTTCGTTGTGTTGTGCGTAAACTTCCTTTAGTCTTTTCATTCTAATATCCAAAAGAATTAACTCAGCTTGTATTTGTTTTTCTGCTACATCTTTATTCGCAATGAAAAATTGTGATTCGATTTGTGAATACATATCTCTGAATCGAGCATCATATTGATATAAATCTTTTGCACTCTTAACATGGTGTATTAATGTAGCGTGATTGTAACCTAAGTATTTAGCTACTGGTGTATAAGAGAATCCCTTTACTTCCTTGTAAGCTAATAGTGAAAATATTTTTTTACAATCAACTATATTTCTTACTCTGCTTTTATCAATTGGATCAACATTAAAATTCTTAATAATTAAATTCCTTAATACTTCTAAATTTTCTATCATATCTTAAAATGGTATATCTTCTAATTCTATTTCTTTTTCTGTTTCTTTGAAACCTAAATCACACCATCTTGTGCCATGTGTGTTTCCATCATCATAACTTATATCTTTAAACTTTGCGTATTGTTTCAGCCAATTCTGAAAGGTTTTCTTTCGTAGCCATTTCTTATAATCTGTGTACTCTTCTACAAAGTCTTCAAACAGTTCCGCTTTAGATACTCTTGCTTTTCTTAACAAGGTGTTCTGATCATCTTCTGCCCATTCGTGAAATTCAAAAGATGTTGATGTAATAAACTTTCTTGTTTTTAAATTCTTTAGTTCTGGAGTTGCAAAGCCTAGCTTTAAAAACTTCTGTAGGTTTGAAATCATGTAGTTGTCAAATCGCAACCATTCATCAGTTGAGAAGTCATCCAGCAGCATTTTACCAAATTCATCAAATGGAGTATTCTTTGCGTTGTAGTGTTGTGCTAATTCAAGTTCCCACTTTCTTCTCTCATGTGAGTTTCCAGAGCCATTGATTGCGTAGTTGGTTGTAATAACAATCTTTGGCGATTGGTAGAAGTCTAATTTAATAGCATCTCTATTTTTCTTTTCAAGTGTGATCCCTTCTGTTATTAAAGAAAACAAACCTTCAAAATCAAACTTCTTCTTTACATCATCAAACACTAATACTTGTGTTGATGTTGTTACTACTTGATATGCAAATGATTTGTTTTTGTCAAAGGATTTACCATCCAATATAACTACCTTCTTTAAGTTTTTTAAAGCATCTACAATAATTCCTTTCCCTGTTCCTCCTTCTGGATTCTCTGAAATTACTTCATCGTTTAATATAACTGCTGGTGAGTAGCCTTTGTTTTTAAAACCATGCATCAAGTAACCAATAGTAGTTTCAAAACTTAATACATTGTTCTGATTGTCTCCAGAGATTCTTCTAATAAAAGTTTGGTAATCGTTTGTGTGGTTATCTGAGATAGAGAAGTCTCTATCTATTACACTATCCTTCCATACATAACCATCTAGATCAATGTACTTAATAGTATCTAAACCTTTTTCTGTAACTTCTACAATGCAATTCCTATAATAGCAGTATGCTGCTTCTCTAGTATCTTGCTTCATAGATACCGAGATAGCATCTAAAATGTTTAAATAATCTTCTTTAAAGTATCTAGTATTTACTGCTAAGAACTCATAAACCTCAGTTTGTTTAGATTCTTCCAACTCCTTTAATAATGTGCTTTTGATTTTGTCCTCTGTTGTGAAGTCTATTAAGTTAGATTCAACCTTTACAAATACAAAAGACTCAGAGCCTTCTGGATAGAATTTATAATATCCTTTCTGCCTTAAATAGTCTTTAAGTTTTTTGGATATAATAGTAACCTTTCCTTTTGAGGAGATAGACCAAAAGATATCAATAGACTCATTCTCTTTAGCCTCTGTGATTACAGTATCAATATCGCTTGGGTCATAACCACGAACAACAAGTTCTTTAGTTAACTTCTCTTCTGACACCCCAGATAAATACTGTCTATTTACATAGTCTGTAATTTGGTTATCCTCAAAGTACTTGGTATCAAATGTAGATTTGGTTTTTCTGTAAGCGGATTGAATAGTTCTTTGGATTTCTTTCTTAGTAAAGTCTTCCTCTATAAACTTATTGAAGTGAGATTCACAACCATATTGGTCAATACCAAATTCAGAGAAGGCACAAGCTAACTTAAAGATATTAGAGTTTCTTTCTCCAGATACATTACCAAAGTTTTTATCAAACCATTTGTCTAGTCTCTTTATAATTTCTCCTTTCTCTTTTAGAGGAACTTTAAAAGAATCTGTATCATGGTATAAATATTCTTTAGTATCTATGATTTCCTTAAAAACCTCTGATTCTTTATTTACATAAATATTAGGATCAAAAGATTCATAACATACCCTACTAACATCACTTCCAGATATATCGAAGTGTGAGGTGTTAAAATACTCTTTTAGAGCATCAAAGTATTTCTTATGATTATGAGTTTCAGCTGGTATTTTAACCAACACTTTTAACCCATTTCCAGAAGGAGATATAAAGCAACAATATACAAATTTATCTTGTAAGAAACTAGCTTTAAAGTCTAATAAATCTTGGTTATTTTTAAAATCATCAAAATCTAAACAAACCAATCCAGAGTGTTTAATTATCTTCTTTGCTGAACGTTCTCTAAAAGTTCCAGAGAAGCAGATGGAAGGTAAATTCTTTTTTAGTTCTTGTCTGTTCTTCTTTTCCTTTTCATTTCTTATAGCTGAAACCTTCTCTTTAGAATCCCCATTTTTAATCCGTAACAACACATCATCAATATTCAGATGATAAGGTGTATTGGTTTCTTTTATGTTCTTAAAAAGCGTGATTGTCATTTTTTTATTATTTTGCAACACTTTACTGTTGCGTTAGTACACTTTATTTTATAAAGTGTTGCGTTAACAAACCCTTATGTTTATTAGGTTTTTACCTCTCAACAACACTTGCAACACTTTAAAAAAATTTTTGAAAAACTTTTTTTTTTTTTATTTTTTTTTTTTT
>Ga0209197_1000355_pt1 | contig 33055 bp, 35 predicted proteins | sample COGITO_mtgs_1105_4_FD_184802 | JGI IMG/M metagenome (GOLD analysis project Ga0209197, IMG submission 184802) | Pelagic marine microbial communities from North Sea - COGITO_mtgs_110512 (SPAdes) (version 2) | ecosystem: Environmental > Aquatic > Marine > Epipelagic ... | reverse complement strand
AGATGTGATAATTACAAGACTTAGAAAAAAAATTGAAATGGACCCAAAAAATCCAAAATACTTACAAACTTTAAGAGGTGCTGGCTATGTTTTATGGATTGAATAATTTTGTAAAAAATTTACTACCAAAAAGATTATTTTATAGAGCTTTATTAATCGTAGCAGTTCCAATAATTGTTCTTCAAGTAGTCATATCGATTGTTTTTTTTGATAGTCTTTGGATTAAAACAAATAAAGGTATGACAAGAGCATTAATCGGTGAGATGAAAACATTCATAACAGCTTACGATAATGGAAAATATAATAATAACGACCTTTCAGGCTTATTCTCAATTTATTTAGATCTTAATGTTCAGTTTAAAAAAGATGATTTATTTGAAAAAGCTCAAAAAGAAAGATGGTTTAGTCCAATAGATAGAACACTTAGAAGAGAACTGAAATCTAATATGGGCACTCAAAATTTCTGGTTCGATACAACAAGTTATAAAGAGCTTATTCATATAAATATTAAACATAACGAGGGTTACTTTGAATTTTTTATTCCAAAAGACAGGGTTGCAAGCTCATCTGCTAGAATATTTGCGTTATGGATCACTATACCAGCTCTACTAATGATAACCATAGCTATACTATTTCTAAAAAATCAAACTAGACCAATTATAAACCTGGCTAAAGCTGCAGAAAGATTTGGTAAAGGAGAAAACATTGATGAGTACAGGCCATCAGGTGCCTTAGAGATCAGACAAGCAGGTTTGGAATTTGATAAAATGAGAAAAAGAATAATGAGACACCTCAATCAAAGATCTGAAATGTTATCTGGCATAAGCCATGATTTAAGAACACCCTTAACAAGACTAAAACTTCAGCTATCTTTTATGAAAGATAAAGATTTATCAAAAAAAATGTCTTTAGATATAGATGAAATGGAAAAAATGCTTAATGAATATCTGCAGTTTACAAGTTCATCATATTTAGAAAAAGATGAAACCTTTGATATTTCAGAATTAATCGAAACTACAATAAAAAATTATAATAATGATAAAATAACCAAAGAAATAATTCCAAGAATTTACCTGAATGGAAGAAAAAATTTAATACAAAGATCTATAAATAATTTAATTGATAATTCAATTAAATATGCTGAAAATATAAATTTTCATCTATCAAAAAAAGATAGTAACATAATAATTACTATTGATGATGATGGAGTCGGTATTCCTAAAGAAGAGTTCGAGAATGTTTTCAAACCATTTTATAAAGTAGATAAAAGTAGAGGGGATTCTAAATCTAGTGTTGGTCTTGGATTGTCAATTACATCTGACATAATCAAATCCCATGGAGGAAATATTTTATTAGATAAATCTCCTTTAAACGGCCTTAGAGTTAAGATTTTTTTACCTTTGTAGATTTTTTATTTGGACTTTTTTTTTCAAATTTGTTGATTTTTTTTTCTAAATTTTCAACTCTTTTAATTAATATATCCATTTCTTCTTTGCTAGTTAATTTCATTTTAAAAATGATCTCTTCTCTTTTAGATCTTAAAACATTTATTATTTCAGAACTTAAATCTTTATAAGAAATTAGCCCTTGTTCAAATAGCTTTGTTAATTTATCAATTACAAATTTTGATTTTGTCATATATTCGCTTATAAAATTAATATACTTTATACGTAGTTTTTTAAAAATGTTTATTAATAATTTTGACCCAGTTGCGTTTCAAATATTTTCATTAGAAATCAGATGGTATTCTTTGGCTTATATTGTGGGTATTGCACTTGGTTGGCTGTATTGTAAAAAAAAATTAATAAAAGACTCTCATATTCTTCAGCTATTTGATGACTTTATAACCTATCTCATTATAGGTATGATTTTGGGAGGTCGGCTTGGTTATACTTTATTTTATAATCTAAAATATTATTTAGATAACCCTATAGAAATATTGATGGTTTGGAATGGAGGAATGTCATTTCATGGTGCTTTAATTGGAATTATAATTGCATCAATATTGTTCTCAAAAAAACACAATACAAATTCGTTTATATTTTTAGACTTGGTTGCCCTATCTGCTCCAATTGGAATCTTTTTTGGTAGAATTGCCAATTTTATAAACTCAGAGCTTTATGGAAGAGCTACAGACCTTCCTTGGTCAGTTCAATTTGTTCTAATAGATAATATCAAAAGGCACCCTTCACAATTATATGAGGCTTTTTTTGAGGGAATAATTCTTTTCTTTGTACTTGGGTATTTTTTTAAAAAAGATTATTTAAAAGTACCTGGAAAAATCTCAGCTTTATTCCTGATCTTTTATTCTCTATTTAGATTTTTCATAGAGTTTTTCAGATCTCCGGATCCACAAATCGGTTACTTAGTTTTAAACCTAACATTAGGTCAATTGATAAGTGTTCTTTTTTTCCTGACTGGGGTTTACCTTTTATCTTTAAAAAATGAAAATTAAGAATAATCAGTCGTTTACTCTAGATAAGTTTATAGAGGAGTCTCTTTATAATAAAACATCAGGCTACTACATGAAAAAAAATCCCTTTGGCAAAAAGGGTGATTTCATAACTTCACCCAACATATCTGTATTATTTTCAGAAATGATTGCAATTTGGGTAGTGTCGTTTTGGCAAAATCTAGGTTGCCCTAAAAAATTTAATTTAATCGAATTAGGGGCCGGTAATGGTGAAATGATGAAAGTTTTAGTCAATACCTTTGAAAAATTTCAAATATTTAAAAATTCTTGTCACATTAAGATTTTAGAAAGAAGTAAATTGCTTCGAAAAAAACAAAAAATTAATATCAATAAAAAAAATATTCAATGGTTAAATGATTTAAGCGAATTAGATAATTCGCCATGTATTTTTTTGGCAAACGAATTTTTTGACGCTTTACCTATTAAGCAATTCATAAAGAAAGAAAGAAAATGGTTTGAAAGACATGTCAGATTTTTTAACAATAAATTTGAGTATTTTGATGTTCCTTTTGATATGGAAAAATTTGAAAATAAAATTAAATTTAAAATTACAAAACAACAGAACTTTATTGAGTATTCACCACAATCAACCGAATACCTAGAAATTATCTTCAATAAGATTAAACGTAATAATGGTGGAATTTTAATAATAGATTATGCGTATACTGATAAAAAAATGAAAAATACCCTGCAAGCTGTATCGAAACATAAATATTGTGATGTACTAAAAGGGTTTGGTAATTCTGATATTACCTACAATTTAAGTTTTAGTTTATTAAATAGAATAGTTAAAGAATTAAGCTCACTTACCTCAATGAATACTACTCAAGGTGAATTTTTAACAAAACTTGGTATTCTTGAAAGAGCAGAAATATTGTCCAAGAAAATGTTATTTAGTGAAAAAGCTGATATTTATTTTAGAATAAAAAGACTTATAGATAAAAATCAAATGGGTGAATTGTTTAAGGTAATGCTAATAACAACAAATAAAAATAAATTTAAATTGGGGTTTTAAACTGATTAAGTCAAAGAAACTCAGTAAATTTAAAAACTTACAGCATGCTTTCTTTAATAGAAAGGGTGGAAAATCTCTAGGTATTTTTAAGAGCTTAAATTGTGGCCCTGGGTCCTCAGACAATAAAAAAAATGTTTTAAAAAATCTTCAAATCGTTCAAAGGAAAATTAAAACTAAGCTTAAAAAAATTATTTTACTAAAGCAAATTCACAGCAATAAATTTCATTTTATAGATAAAAATCTAAAACTTAAAAATTATAATTTTGAAGGAGATGCGCTAGTCACAAATAAAAAGGAATTTCCTATAGCTATATTAACTGCAGATTGTGCTCCAATACTTGTTTATGATGAGAAAGAAAAGATGATTGCTGCAATCCATGCTGGCTGGAAGGGTGCTTTCAAAGGGATAATTAAAAGAACCTTAAATTTTATGATCAAAAAAGGATGTGATCCTAAAAATGTTACTGCAGTTATTGGTCCGTGTATTTCAGTAAAAAATTATGAGGTAAAAAAAGATTTTATTAAAAAACTCATTAAAAAAGATGGAAAAAATAAAAAATTTTTTAAAAAAATTCAAAATAAAGATTTCTTTGATTTAAAGAAATACGTCCTTTCTCAATTAAAAGCCTTAAATATAAAGAAAATTGATATAATTAATAAGAATACATTTAATCCAAAAAATAATTTTTTTAGTGCACGAAGATCTATTAGCCGCAATGAGAATGATTATGGTAGAAATATTTCTGTAATTATGATTAATTCATAATATCTCATGAAATTATTAACTGGAAACAGCAATAAACCTCTAAGTAAAAATATTGCAAAATATTTAAAAACTAAGCTTGTAAACTCAAGTATAAAAAAGTTTTCTGATGGAGAAATTTATATAGAAATTAATGAAAATATTAGAGGTAATAGTATCTTTATAATTCAGTCTATTTCATCACCTGCAAACGACAACTTAATGGAATTACTACTTTGTATTGATGCTTTAAAAAGATCTTCAGCAAAAAATATTACTGCTGTTATTCCTTATTTTGGATATGCACGACAAGATCGAAAAGTAGTGCCTAGAACTTCTATTTCTGCAAAACTGGTTTCTAATTTAATTACTAAAGCAGGTGCTGACAGAGTTGTTACTGTAGACCTTCATGCAGGACAAATTCAGGGCTTTTTTGACATTCCTGTAGATAATTTATTTGCTACACCAATTTTTGCAAGACATGCTAAAAAAAATATTAAAAGTAAAAATATTATTTGTGTTGCACCAGACGTTGGTGGAACTGAAAGAGCGAGAGCACTTGGTAAAATTTTAAATGTGGAACTTGCTATTGTGGATAAAAGAAGACCTAAACCAGGACAATCCAAAGTTATGAATGTTATAGGAAATGTTAAAGGGAAAACCTGTATTATAGTTGATGATATAATTGATTCAGGTGGAACTATAGTAAACGCTGCGAAAGCTTTAAAGGATAGAGGCGCTAAAGAGGTTTATGTTTATATTACTCACGGAGTTTTAAGTGGAGAAGCAGTAGATAAAATTAAAAAATCAGTTATTAGAAAATTAGTAATAACGGATACAATTGATAATCACGATAAAATTAAAAATGTTAAAAATATAGAAGTTTTGCCTATTTCAGCACTTATGGGTGAGGCAATTAAAAGGATCTCTAACTCAACATCTGTATCCGATTTATTTAAATAATTATCTTGAGTTATTAAGTAACTTGGGCTAAAAGCCATCTTTTTATGAATTCACTTGATGCAAATACTAGAAGTACTAAGTCAAAAGGAGATGTCCGTTCTCTTAGATTGGCTGGAAATATCCCTGGCATAATCTATGGGGGACCAGATCAAAATCAAAAAGTTACTGTATTAAAAAAAACATTAAAATCTTTAATAGATAAAGGAAGCTTCTTATCAAACATAATAACTCTTAATTTAGATGGCAAACCTCAAAATGTTTTACCAAGGGAAATTACTTATAACGTAATATCTGACGAGCCAACTCATATTGATTTTCTAAGAGTTGTACCAGGTGTAAAAATTAGAATAGAAGTGCCTGTGGTATTTATTAATCATGAAACTTCACCAGGCCTAAAAAGAGGTGGAGTACTAAACATTGTGAGAAGAAAAATAGAATTAAAATGTCCAAGTGAAAAAATTCCATCTGCAATAACTATTGATTTAGATGGGGTGGATATTGGGGAAAGTTTCAAAATATCTTCAGTAAAATTAGAAGAAGGTGTTACACCAACTATTATTGGAAGAGATTTTGTAATTGCAACTTTAGCAGCACCTACAGTGATGAAAGAGCCAGAAAAACCAGCTGAAGCTGAAGCAGAAGCAGCAGAAGATGGTAAAGAAGCAGCACCAGCAGCTGAGGGTGATAAAAAAGATGACGGCGAAAAAAAAGCCACTGAAGAAAAAAAATAATCAACTTATCATAGTGAAGACTCCTAGATACGATTTAAAAAAAATATGCTTTTATTTGTAGGCTTAGGAAATCCAACACCCGATAGCGAAAACAACAGACACAATATTGGTTTCAAATTAATTGATGCTCTTAATCAAAAATTTGGTTTGTCTAAACAAAAACCAAAATTTAAAGGATTATTAACTACAGGTAATATTGAAGATAAAAAGGTTTATGCAATAAAACCATTAACCTTTATGAATAATTCTGGAATTTGTATAAGGGAATTAATTGAATACTTCAAAATTGATGCTGAAGATGTGATTGTCTTCCATGATGACCTTGACCTTGAATTTGGAAAAGTGAAAGCAAAATTTGCAGGATCAAGTGCAGGACATAATGGAATTGAATCTATAGATAAATTTATTGGTAAAGATTATTCAAGAGTTAGAATAGGAATTGGAAGACCCAAAACTAAGGCTGATGTTGCAGATCATGTATTAAAAGATTTTGATGAAGATGAAATGATACAACTAGAAAAAATTACTAAAAATATTATTGATTCAATGGCTATATTAATTGATAAAAAATTAGATTTATTCTCAAGCACTGTAAATAATAAATAATGAGTTTTAAGTGTGGAATTGTTGGCTTACCTAATGTTGGTAAATCTACACTATTTAATGCACTTACAAATTCTAGTAAGGCACAAGCAGCAAACTTCCCTTTTTGTACGATAGAGCCAAATGTTGGTGTGGTTCCTGTGCCAGATGAAAGACTAGACAAATTGGTAGAAATATCAAAATCAAAAAAAAAAATTAATACTACTATTGAGTTTGTGGATATAGCCGGACTAGTAGCGGGCGCCTCTAAAGGTGAAGGCTTAGGAAATAAATTCTTATCTCATATAAGAGAAGTCGATGCAGTCATTCATATGATCAGATGTTTTGACTCTGATGATATTCAAAATGTGAACCCAACTGTTGATCCAATTAGAGATTTGGAAATTATTGAAACAGAAATGATGTTGGCTGACCTTGAGTCAATACAAAAAAGATTAGAAAAAAATAATAAGAAAAATGTAGATGAGGAGCAATTAAAAATATTAGAAATTGCTTCTGACTGCATAAATAATTCCAAAGATATTCAAATACTTTATGAACAATTTGATAAAAAATTAATAAGCCAAAGTGGTTTATTATCTTTAAAGCCTAAAATTTTTGTATGTAATGTTGATGAGGCAAGTGTTCAAAATGGAAATAAATACACTCAAGCATTTATTGATAAATATGGTGAAAAAAATACCTTAATAGTTTCAGCTGATATTGAGAACCAAATAAATCAATTAGAAAATGAAGAAAAAGAAAATTATATGGAGATGATTGGATTAAAAAGAACTGGTTTAAATATGTTAATTCAAAAAGGTTACAATATTTTAGAGCTAGACACTTATTTTACATCTGGGCCTGAAGAAACTAGAGCTTGGACTATCCAAAAAAATTGTACTGCACCAAAAGCAGCTGGTGAAATACACACTGATTTTGAAAAAGGTTTTATAAGAGCTGAAACAATTGCTTATGAAGACTTCATAGCTAATGATGGTTGGGTCAATTCAAAGACAAATGGAAAAATGAGACTTGAAGGAAAAGATTATATTGTCAAAGATGGTGATATATTAAACTTCAGATTCAATACGTGACCAAATTTTCTTCATACTAAAGTAAACTAGAATAGTTAAAATAATTAAATACAAGATAGCCTTAAAGCCCATCTTGTGTCTGCTTTCTAAATGAGGTTCAGCTGCCCACATTAAAAATGTTGTAACATCTTTTGCCATTTGCTCTTTAGATGCTGTAGTTCCATCACTATATTCTACCAAACCATCTGATAATGGTTCTGCCATCTTAATATTATTTCCATACATAAACTTGTTATAGTAAACACCATCATCAAGCGTTACACCACTCGGTGGATCTTCGTAACCAAGTAGCAATGAGTAAATATAATCAACCCCACCAGTTCTAGCTTTTGCTAGCACAGACATATCAGGAGGATAAGCTCCTCCATTTGCTGCTTGAGCTGCTTTAACATTTTCATAAGGCATGACAAATTTATCAGATAACTTAGCGGGTCTTACAAACATTTCTCCATCATTATTGGGTCCATCTGTAATTTCAAAACTTGCAGCTATTGCTTTAGCCTGCTCTTCTGTAAACTCTGGTCCACCTGGCTCAAATAAGTTTCTATAACTTACATATTTCATTGAATGGCACGATGCACAAACCTCAGTATAAACTTGATATCCTCTTTGAAGTGAACCTCTGTCAAATTTTCCAAATAATCCCTTAAAACTCCAATCTGTTTTTAAAAGATCGACTTTTTCTGCAGCATTAACTGTAAGAGTTCCTACTAATAAAAAAATAATTGAATAACTAATTTTTAAAATATTTTTCACTTAATTAATTTAAACTTTCTTTTTTTTTAACAGCTGATGCCATTGGCATCCCTCCAAGCACTGGTTCTGTAATACTTAAGGGTAATGGTATGGTTTTTTCTTTAAATCCTAATACCGGTAAGATTATTAAAAAGTGAATAAAGTAGTAAGCTGTGGCAACCCTGGCAATCAATAAGTAAAGCCCCTCAGCTGGCATCGCACCTACGTAACCTAGAACTAATACATCCACTACTAGTATCCAATAAAATTGTTTGTAAAGAGGTCTAAATACTGCTGATCTAATTTTTGAAGTATCCAACCAAGGCAGTGCAGCTAAAATTAAAATTGCTGATAGCATTGCAACTACTCCCATTAATTTATCAGGAACTGATCTTAGGATTGCATAAAATGGTAATAGATACCACTCTGGAACGATATGGGCTGGTGTTACCATTGGGTTTGCTTCTATATAATTATCTGCATGCCCTAAAATATTTGGTGAATAAAAAACAAAAAATGCAAATACAATCATAAACATTAATAATGCAAAGCCATCCTTGATCACAATATATGGATGGAATGGTACTGTATCCTTAGAAGGTTTTTTAACATCAATCCCCACTGGGTTATTGTTTCCAGGAACATGCAACGCCCAAATATGAAGAACGACTAAGCCCAAGATTAAAAATGGTATTAAGTAATGTAATGTGAAAAACCTTGTTAAAGTTGGGTTATCTACAGAATAACCTCCCCACAACCAATTAACTATTCCCTCACCCACTAAAGGTATGGCGCTAAAAAGATTTGTAATAACTGTTGCTCCCCAAAAACTCATCTGACCCCATGGTAAAACATAACCCATAAATGCTGCTGCCATCATTAAAAGGTAAATTATTATTCCAATAATCCAAATAATTTCTCTTGGAGATTTATATGATCCATAAAACAAAGATCTAAATATGTGAATATAAACTGCTAAGAAAAACATTGAAGCACCGTTTGCATGAATATATCTTATTAACCAACCATAGTTAACGTCCCGCATGATATGTTCAACACTTTCAAAAGCCATGTCAGCATGAGCAATGTAGTGCATAGCCAAAGTTAAACCGGTAACGATTTGTGTAATTAAACAAAAAGTTAAAATCCCACCAAATGTCCACCAATAATTTAAATTCTTAGGTGTTGGATAATCAGTTAAATGACTAGCGAGTGATAAAAGTGGAAGCCTGTCATTAAACCATTTTCCAAATTTTGAACTAGGAACGTACTCGTGATCACTCATAATTATTTATTATCCAATTTTAATAGTGTTGCTGTTAACAAATTCATATTTTGGAACTTCCATGTTTGTTGGAGCAGGACCTTTTCTAATTCTTCCAGAGATATCATAATGTGAACCATGACAAGGACAAAACCAACCATTGTAGTCTCCTTTATCATTTAAAGGGACGCATCCTAAATGCGTACAGACACCTAACATAACTAACCATTCTGGATCTTTTGCTCTGTCCTCATCTTTTTGAGGGTCTTTTAAATCTTCCATTTTAACAGCTCTTGCTTCAGCTACTTCCTCGGGTGTTCTTCTTTTAATAAAAACTGGTTTTCCTCTCCAGAGTACAGTGATTGTTTTTCCAGGCTGCACTGAACTTACATCAACTTCTGTGCTAGCTAATGCTTTAACAGATGCATCTGGGTTCATTTGATCAACAAGTGGCCAAACAACAGCTCCTACCCCAACAGCACCTACCGCATATGAGGCTGTAAATAAAAATTCTCTTCTTTCAGGTTTTTTTTCAGACATCTTTAATTTTTTGTATATTGTTATCTAATATATGATTTCATATAAGAAAAAAGTTTTTTTTCCACTGAAACAATGACACATAAAACATGAATTTGAGACCTAAAATAGCCTTATATGAACCTGATATTCCTCAAAATACAGCTGCTATTATCAGAACATGTGCATGTCTAGGGGCTGATTTAGAAATAATTGAACCATGTGGTTTTTTATTCAGCGATAAAAGATTTAAAAGAGTTGTGATGGATTATATGGATGAAAAAATGATAAGATTTTATCAAAGTTCAGATGAATTTTTTAAATCAAAAAAGAATGAGAGAGTAATATTATTAACAACTAAATCAGCAGATTCTTATACTGACTTCAAATTTGAGAGTAATGATACACTTTTATTTGGAAGAGAAAGTGCTGGCGTACCAGACCATGTTCATAATTTAATTAAGTATAGGTTAAAAATACCCATGATGGACAATAAAAGATCTTTAAATATAGCCTCTTCAGTTGCTATAATTCTTTCAGAAAATTTAAGGCAAACTAACTTTAATAAATAATGGACAAAGAAATTAAAAAAAAACTTGCTTCTAATTGGTTTAAGTTGCTGCAAAACACAATTTGTAATGACATTGAAAAACTAGAAGGTAAGAAATTAAAGTTTAAATCTAAAACTTGGAATAGAAGTGAAATTAAGGATGAAGGTGGTGGAGAGTTTAGAATTTTAAAAAATGGTAAGATTTTTGAAAAAGTTGGTGTAAATTTTTCAGAAGTGCATGGAAAGTTTTCAAAAGAAATGAGTAAAAAAATCCCAGGTGCCTCTAAAAGTCCAAATTTTTGGGCATCAGGAATTTCTATTGTAATGCATATGAAAAATCCTCATGTTCCAGCAATTCATTTTAACACTAGATTTATCTACACAACACATGGATGGTTTGGTGGTGGTATGGACGTAACCCCTTGTATCCAAGATCTTAAAGAAAAAAGCTTCCTTCATACTGAATTAAAAAAAATGTGTGATCGACATGATAAAAAATTTTATAAAAAATATAAAAAGTGGTGTGATGAATATTTTTATTTACCCCATAGAAAAGAAACAAGGGGAATTGGTGGTATTTTTTTTGATTACAAAAAAAAAGATTGGGAGAAAGACTTTAAATTTGTAACAGATCTTGGAGTTACCTTTCAAATGTTATTTAACTCGATAATACAATTGAAACACAAAAAGAAATGGACTGTAAAACAAAAGGAGATACAATATATTAAAAGAGGTAGATATGCTGAGTTTAACTTACTATATGATAGAGGAACAAAATTTGGCCTACAAACAGGTGGTAATGTTGAGGCAATATTAATGTCTTTACCTCCAATAGCAAAATGGAATTAAAATGGATAAAGAACCAATAACAGCAGATGGTCTTGAAAGTTTAAAGGAAGAGTTAATTTTTTTAAAAGAAAAAAAAAGACCTCAAATAGTTGCTGCGATATCTGAAGCAAGATCTCATGGAGATCTGAAAGAGAATGCTGAATATCATGCTGCAAAAGAAGAACAATCTCATAACGAAGGAAGGATTACAGAAATAAATGATATTATTGCAAGAGCAAATGTTATTGATGTAACCAAAATGAGTAATGATGGCAAAGTCATCTTTGGCTCAACTGTAGATTTAGAAAATTTGGATACTGGAGAAAAAATTACCTATAAAATAGTTGGAAAAGATGAGGCTGACCTTCAAAAAAAACTGATATTTTTTCAATCACCTATAGGTAGAGGTTTAATTGGAAAAAACAAAAATGATTTAGTTGAAATTAAAACTCCTGCAGGTGTAAAAAACTTTGAAATTAAAGATGTAAAGTACGTTTAATTACTTACTATTTTTTGAAGTTCTTTATCTGAAATTTTAAAATTATTACTAGTCCAGACTTCTTCTATTGCTTTTAACTTCTGTCCCAGCTCCCTTCCCTCAGGAATTTGATATTTTTCCATCAAAGTACTAGCTTTAAATGGCATAACAGGCATTTCTTTTTTTTTAAAAATTTCAATCATTTTAATTAACTTATTGTCTACTTTTTTGGATTTAAAAATTTTAAAATAAAGAACATCTAATAATGCCTCCCTACCATTAAAATAAAAAATTTTATTTAGATTTTTTTCTGAAAAGGTTTGGTTCGTATTTTTTTCTAAATTAAACTTATTTAAAAATATAAGTCTTTTTTGATCTTTTTTGGATAAATTAAATTTATAAATAAAGTAATCTACATTATCAGTTCCATCAATAATCATTAAAGATAATAAGAAAATAAAGTCCATTTCAAGAAAGTTTTTTTTTGCAAAACTATTCATTTTATTGAATAGAGAAATATTTTTTATTTGTGGAAAAATAAGATTTATAATCTCTAAACAATCCTTATCCTTAGTTAACTTTAGAAAACCATTTGATTTTAATAATTTTTGAAATTCATCTATTAATCTTTCTGAGGAAATACTTGAAACACCACTTAGGTTTTTTTTAATTGCTTTAATGACTTGTGGGTCATGACTATGCTTAGAATAACTAAGAAAAAATCTGACATATCTTAATACCCTCAAATAATCTTCTTTAATTCTGGTTTCTACATTTCCAATAAAATTAATTTTTCCACTTTCTAAATCTTTTTTTCCATCAAATGGGTCAAATAAACTTCCTTCAATATCCGCGTAAATAGAATTGATAGTAAAATCTCTTCTAGAAGCATCTTCTTTCCAGCTATCAGAGAACTCTACTTTTGCATGTCGTCCATCTGTATCAATGTCTTTTCTCAATGATGTAATCTCAAACTTTATATCATTAATTAACGCTGTAATTGTTCCATGTTCTATTCCACTCTCGTAATATTTTATGTCCTTTTTAGTAAGAGCCTCACACACCTCTTTTGGATTTAAATTAACTGCTAAATCTATGTCGTCATATGCTTCTTTATTAATAATCTTTCTTACACATCCACCTACATACCGGATTTCACTATTGCTAGAGTATGAATGAATTGCTTCAAATATTTTTGAAACTTCTGTTTCCTTTTTAATATTTTTGAAGCCTAAATTTATGTGATTAAGGTTTTGAGATCTAAAAAAAATTTTATCTAATAAATTATTCATATATGGCTGGCCCACAAGGATTCGAACCTCGGATCTCTGTACCAAAAACAGATGTGATACCACTTCACCATGGGCCAATATTAGTTGCATATATCACAAAAAAAAAAAATTATATAGTTTTTGATTCAATACACCAGTGGTTATTAAATTTTCGTTTATATTGGCTGCATGCTTTTTTGCAGGCCTTTTTGGAATGAAAATAAGCCACTATTGAGGATCCTGATCCGGACATTCTAACAAATAGGGTGTTAGGTAAACCATTGAGGTAGGATTTAATTCTTTTAAGTTCTGGATATTTATTTAAGGCAACCTTTTCAAGATCATTGTCTAAATTTTTTAAATATTTTGCTTCAAATAGTTTCTGTTTAGGAGGGTTAAATTGAGGTTTAGAGAATGAATTAACTTTAGAATAAATATATTTTGTAGAACATCCAAAGTTAGGTTTCGTAACTAATATATGAAATTTAATTTTATTTTTGAATTTTTTAATATCTCCATTAGATAAAAGAATAGCAAGTGATGGCTTTATACCTAAAATCACATCTGATCCTATTTCATTACTTATTTTTTTTGAGTCATTTTTTTTTATTTTAATTAATTTTTTTTCAATAAAAAAATTTAATAGACTGGCAGCATTCATAGACCCACCTCCCATTCCAGCCTTTTGAGGTATATTTTTTATAACTTTAATTTCAAATTTTTTATTATTCAAAAGTTTTTTGTTATCTAAAATTTTTAACAATTTTGAAATAGTATTAATTTTACTGATGTTTTTAGAAAATCTTCCAATAAAATTGATTTTATGCTGTTTTGTATTGCTTTCTGTTATTGTAATTGAATCATGTAAATCGATAAAAGAAATTAAACTTTCGATATTATGAAGCTTTGATTTTTTTCCTGTAACGTTTAGAGCTAAATTTATCTTTGCATAAGACTTTATCTTAAAACTATTCATAATTTAGGAATTTTTTAATCCCTCTAATAATTTATTTTTAATAGTTTTTTTCATGGCATCTTCAGTCTCATCTAAATTTAAAACAGCTTGCCAAAAATATCTTGCTTGAATTTTTCTATCAAGCTGCCAAAGAATATCACCGTAATGATCATTAACTACTGGATCCTGAGGCATTAATTCAACTGCTCTTTTAAGAAAATTTTCTGCTTTTTCATATTCGTCAACTAAGTAATATGCCCAACCGATTGAATCAATAATGTATGGATCGTTACTTCTGGCTTCATAAGCTTTTTCAAGCATTTTAAGAGCAGTATCAATTTTATGCTCTCTTTCCAACCATGAGTAAGCTAAATAATTTAAAACATAAGCATCATCTGGGTTGGCTTCTAGAGACTTTAATAAATCTTTATCTGCTTTTACATAATCTCCAGATCTCTCGTAACTTCCTCCACGCCGATATAATATTTCAGCGTATAAGTCAGAATTAGCGTTCATTTTTAAAAGTATTTGATCATAAAAATTTATTGCTTCAATATATTTTTTTGCATTTTTATGCATATTTGCAATATCAAATATAATTTTTTTATTTGGGTTTTTAATTTCTTTAAATTTTTCATTGATAAATTTTAGAGATGCTTCTTTATTATTTTTTTTTAAAATAATTTGAGACTCTTTTTTTAACTTAAACCAATAATAAAATTCATGCTTTTTATCAAATGCTTCAAGAGTTTTTAATGTATTGGAATAATCATCACTCAAATAATAATTTTCAGCTAATAAAGACAAATTGAAAATAAATTTAGGATTTAAATAGTTTGCTATATTTAAATAAAAATTTGATTTCTCATAATCATTCTGAGAGGAATAGAGATTTGCTATTAGAAAAAATAGTTCACTAACAATGTCATTCGAATTTGTACATGAAAAAATTTCTTGGAAATTATCTAAGTTTTTATCTTCTATCCATTTTTTACCTTGAGAAATTAATACTGATGAATTTAAATAATCAAAATTATTAGTAACTTTTTTTGCCTTATCGTAATTATCTTTCTTGATTAAATAACTGATCAAAAAAAATACATACCTTGAATAATCAGCATCGTTTTGTGAATTAATTAATGTATTAAAATATCTCTCTGTATCTTTATCATTTAAATAACATCTTTGAAAAACTTCGTTAATAAATGAAAAATTTCCAAACGTATTAGTTTGTTTCACTAATTTTTTTTCTTCAAAAACTGATAAATATTGCTTGAAGGTTTCTGCAATGATTAATGAAAGTCTATCATTGTTAATAAATTCATATGATCTATCAATATAAACTTTACTTTTTTTAAAGTTTTTTTTCTTTAAACTATCAACTGCCAGCAACAGATTAGCCTGAAAAAAGTCAGAGTTGTTTTTTGTTGAGTTCTGTTTAACTTGATTAATTGCTTTCTTAACTTTGCCATCAAGTACTAAGGAAAATACATACCTCTCAAGATAGGCATCATGCTGTTTTATTAATATTTTTGATGAATTAAAAAATTTTAAAGCTTCTGTATTATCTAGATTTTCATAAGCTACAATTCCTGAAAAATAATTAGACAAATACCTTGCATTAAAATCATTTAAACTGGTATTTTTTGAGTATAATGGACTCTGATAAAGTATTAATATTAAAAAGAATTTAAAAAACTTTACCAACATTTGGCCATTCTATGTCTAAAAAAGTAATAAATCAAAAAACGAATTTTGACTCTGAGTTCTTAAACTCTACTGGATCTGACTTTATTTTTGATGAAAAACCAATCAATAGACTAAAAAATACTAGTAATGATTTAAAAAAAGATCTGAGTATTCAAAAAATAGATAAAGTTAAAGAGCTTGAGAATCTTAAAGAACAAATAAACTCAATTAGTGATTGTAACTTAAAGAATAATTCAAAAAAAATAATTTTAGGAGATGGGAATATTAATAGCTCAATAATGATAATTGGTGAAGCCCCAGGCATTGAAGAAGATAACGCCGGATTAACTTTTATGGGTGAAGTAGGAGATCTTTTAAAAAAAATGCTGATTGCAATAAACATTAAAAAACAAAATATTTACGCAACTTATGCTGTAAACTTTAGACCTCCTGAGGATCGAAAACCAAATTCTACAGAAATTAAAAGATATTCCCAATTTTTACAAAAACATATTTCAATAATAAATCCTAAAATAATAATTCTTATGGGTAGTACTGCTATGGAATCTTTAACAGGTTTAAATAGTAAAATTTCTATTGAGCGAGGAAAATGGAAGGAAGTAATTATCAAAAATACAAGTTACAACGTTATCATAACTTTTAATCCCTCTTATCTTTTAAGAGCTCCTGAAAATAAAAAACATTCATGGGATGACTTAAAAAAGATTAAACAAAAAATCTTAGATCTAAAACTATCCATTTAATGAAAATTTTAGCAGGTGTTGATGAAGTTGGCAGAGGAAGTTTAATCGGGCCTGTTTATGCAGCAGCTATCATATTAAATAATTCTATTGATAAAAAATTATTGAAAGATTCAAAAACTCTAACAAAGGACAAAAGAGAAGAGCTTGAAAAATATATTAAAAAAAATTCTATATGGGCTATAGGCCAGGCATCGACTAAAGAAATTGAAAAAATTAATATATTGCAGGCAAGTTTACTTGCAATGAAAAGAGCTATTCTTAAATTGAAAACAAAACCTTCACTTGTTTTAATTGATGGCAACAAACTGCCTGATCTTAAAAACTATAAATTAAAATATGTAATTAAAGGAGATCAAAAAATTCCAAGCATTTCTGCTGCATCAATTATTGCAAAAGTCAGTAGAGATAAATTTATTACAAAACTTTCAAAAGAGTTTAATAATTATGGATGGGATACAAACTCTGGTTATGGAACCAAAGAACATTTAAACGCAATTAAGCAATTTGGTATTACCAAATATCACCGTAAAACATTTTCACCTATTAGTGATCTTCTATAAATCCTAGTGATAACAACACAAGATCTGGTTGTTTAAGAAATAATAAACACAAATTGAATCTAGTTATTTCAATCTCAGGTTGACGCAAGAATCCGTATGGAGTCTAATTGTTTTATACAAAATGGAAAACAATTTTAAAAATAAGATTATTAATGGTGACAGTCTTGAGGAATTAAAAAAAATTCCAAGCGAAACCTTTGATCTTGTTTTCGCTGATCCGCCATACAATTTACAATTAAAAAATTCACTTACTAGACCAGACAGAAGCAAAGTCAGTGCTGTTAACGATAAATGGGATCAGTTTGAAAGCTTTAAAAAATATGATGACTTTACGGTTGCTTGGCTTTCTGAATGTAGAAGAATATTAAAAAAAGATGGAGCCATCTGGGTCATAGGAAGTTATCATAATATTTTTAGAGTAGGCACTGCAATACAAAATTTGGGTTTTTGGATTTTAAATGATGTTATCTGGAATAAGAATAACCCAATGCCTAATTTCAGAGGAACAAGGTTTACAAACGCTCATGAAACTTTAATTTGGGCTTCTAAAAGTGAGAAGTCAAAATATACTTTTAACTATCAATCTTTGAAATGTTTAAATGACGATCTTCAAATGAGATCTAATTGGAATTTACCTATTTGTAATGGTGCAGAAAGACTTAAAAAAAATGGTAAAAAAGTTCACTCTACTCAAAAACCAGAATCTTTATTACATAGAGTTTTATTGGCATCATCAAACAAGGACGATTTAATTCTAGACCCATTCTTAGGATCTGGAACAACTGCAACGGTTGCAAAAAAATTAGGTAGAAAATATTATGGTATAGAGAAAGAGAAGACTTATTTTAAAGCAGCAGAAGAAAGGTTAAAAAATACAAAACCTTTAGAGGATAATTTCTTAGACACTTTAAAAAATAATCGATCTAAGCCTAGAATACCTTTTGGATCACTAGTAGAGCTTGGAATAATAAAGCCTGGAACAAGTATTTTTGATCAAAAGAAAAAAATAGTTGCTAAGATTATGGCAGATGGAAGTATCAAGCATAATCAAGCTGAAGGATCAATTCATAAAGTTGCAGCAACAATACTTGGTTCTGAAAGCTGTAATGGATGGACTTATTGGCATTGTACAGTGAATGGCGTTTCTGTGCCAATTGATAATTTAAGACAAAGATTAATTTCTAAAAATTAGTCTTTATAAATTTTACCAAGATAACTGTTAATAAATTTTTCATTTTTAACTAATTTTTTTATTACTAAATTTCTAATCCAAATTATTAATGGATTAGATAAATGAAAAGCAAAATAATTGAGTTTTGATTTCATATCAATCATCCTTACTCTTTTAACTCTTTCAGAGTTAAATTGAGTGTTTTCATTTTCTAAATTTTTATAAAGTTCATTGGCAACCTCTATTGATTGAGAGGCGCCTTGAGCAAAGGTTGGGGGTAAAGCAAAAAAGGCATCTCCAATGATAAAAGTATCTTTATTTTTTGGTTCATTGACATCAGAACTCACAAATATTGGAAAACATTTAATACTTTTTAGATTGTTCATTGTTTCGGTGGGTACTTGCTTTGATATTTCAGATATAATAGATGCAGCAAAATCTTTGTTCTCAAATAAAGAATAATCAGATAACTCTTTAGTGCTAAGCTTTTTTCTAAAAATGGTAATAAAATTAAACTGTCCTTTGCTATTAACTGGATAAAGAACTGAGTGTAAATTAGACCCTAAAAACAAAGATATATTCTCTGGGTTAATGCCCTTAAGGGCATCCTGGTCAATTGTTGCTCTTAAGGCAATAGAGTTAAAATACTTTGGCTTAGTTTCTTTATTGGCAATTAATGATTTTGTTTTTGAAAAAGTTCCATCGGAGATAATTAAGTAATCACATTTAACAGATAAACCATCCTCAAAAGAAACTTCTTTACTTTCTGCTTCTTCATTAATTTTTATAACTTTTTTATTATAATGAATAATATTTTCATGAAGCCCATCTTTTAAGAAATTAATTAAAGTAGAGCGTTGTAAGGTAGTATATTTTGTATCAGTGCTGTTAAACATGGATATATCTAAATCACATATTTTTTTATTATTTTTTAAAGAATAAAAATCTAGTTTATTGGGGTGAAATTTATCTTCTATCCTGATTTTTTGAAAATTTATTTGATTTAACAGTTTGATGCTATTAACTGAAAGTTGAATTCCATATCCTTTTTCCAAATTAACAGAAGCATTTTTCTCATAAATTGTGACTTGATAATTAGAGTTTTGACTTAAAAGATTTGCAATATACAGGCCTGAAATACCGGCTCCTATTATTGCTATATTTTTCATTAAATCTTTTTTAAATAATTAAAAATTTTTTTAGTAAATGTGGGCAAAGTATAATCTTCAAGCTTAGAGCTATCAATCCAAGAAGAGTTAGAAATTTCACCTTTTAACTTGGAAAACTTGATTATTACATTCATATTCATATTGGATATCTTGAAGTTTAAAGCTTTTGCTAAATTATCAGGTTTGGATATTTGCTTCATGGGAAATATTTGCAAATTCTTTAAAAAATTAAATTTAGTATTTTTGATTAACAAAAATTTATTATTCTTTTTATAAACTTCTAATAAATAAAATTTATCAATCTTCTTTTTTCTTTCTTTTATTATTTCAAAATCTTTTTTTTTAAAAGACTTACAATTTTTAATTAAAGGACATTGGTGACATAAGGGATTTTTAGGTCGACAAATCAATGCACCTAGCTCCATTAGCGCTTGAGCATAATCGCTTGCTCTAGTTGAATTACCTAATATTTTTTTATTCTTAACAAGATTATCTTTTGTAATTTCTTTGGGTAATTTTAAATTTAATAATCTTTTAATTACTCTTTCAATATTTCCATCTAAGGGAATAAATGGCTTGTTAAAGGCAATTGCCATTATTGCATTAGAAGTGTAGTCACCTATTCCAGGTAATAATTTTAATTCATCAATCGTGTTTGGTAACCTTCTATTAAAATTTTTTTCTAATATTTGTGCAGTCTTTTTTAAGTTTTTTACTCTTGAATAATAACCAAGGCCCTCCCAATATTTTAAAAGCTTATGTTCCTTAATTTTTGATAGAGATTTAATATCTGGAATATCTTTTATAAAATTATTAAAGTATGGAATTACAGTTGCAACCTGCGTTTGCTGTAACATAAATTCACTTACTAACGTGTAATATTCTCGCTTAACTTGTGATAGCTCTTTTCTCCATGGGAGTGATCTTTTATTATTATCGTACCAATAAAGAATTTTTTTTGTTAGTATGGATTTGGTCATATGCAATTTAAAAATAATACTAAGCAGAGGTTTAAAACTATTCAAGGCTTAAGGTCTTTTAAAGACACTTTGCCAAAAAACATTAAAAAAATAATCAAAAAAAAGGGTCATATATTTTCTGAAACACTTAATAACTGGAAGTACATAGTTGGAGATGATCTTTTTCAAATATGCTATCCCAAATCCTTTAAAAATTCGAATAAATTTGGAGTAAGCACTCTTCAAATAATGGTAAAGAGAGGACATGAGATTGATTTAGAGTATTCTAAAAAAGTAATAATGGATAAAATGAATAGTTTTTTTGGCTATGCCGTTGTTGAGAAATTGAAATTCATAAGCTTTGATGACGCCCAAACAAAGTTCAAAAAATTAGACACTAATGAAAATCATGTGACAAATATTAAATATGCAGATAGGATAAATAGTATTAAGAATGATAAAATTAAAAAATCATTACTTGAATTAACAAAACTATTTAAACAACGATGAAAAAATTCACCTCAACATTATTTATAATATTTTTAATCTTCTCCGCTAAAGCGCTTGCTGCAGATAATGATATGGTCAAAAGAATTTCTGAAGGAGAAGAAAGTGCTAAAATAACAATAATTGCATACGAGTCATTGACTTGTGGTCACTGTGCAAATTTTCATAAAGATGTATATCCTGAACTTAAAAAAGACTTCATTGATAAAGGATTAGTAAAAATAGAATTTAGACATTTTCCATTAGATTTAGCAGCTTTTAATGCATCAAAAATTGCTCAGTGTAATAACGATGGTAATTCAAATATTTTGAATATTTTATACTCTGGGCAAAAAAAATGGGCTAGAGGAAAAACTCCAGAAGAAGCAACGGGTTATTTAAAAAAATTCTTAGAAAGTGAAAGTGTAAACTTAGATTTTGAAAAATGCTTAAGTGATAAAGCTATAGAAGATTACGTTTTAAATGATCGAATCGATGGGGTAAAAAAATTTGAAGTTAATGCTACTCCTACGATAATAATTAATGATAAAAAGTTTGATAAAGCCCTAAATTATAAGAATTTAAAAAAATATCTGGAAAAACTGATATAAGTTAGTCCATGGAGTTTAAAAAAATCCAATTAAACGGATTTAAATCATTTGCTGAAAAAACAAATTTTCTTATAGAACATGGCTTAACCGGCATTGTTGGTCCAAACGGTTGTGGGAAATCTAATATTGTGGAATCCTTAAGGTGGGTTATGGGTGAAACCTCAGCTAAGAGTATGCGTGGCTCAGGTATGGAAGATGTTATCTTTAACGGTACATCGAATAAGTCTTCTAAAAACATAGCAGAAGTTTCTATTAGTGTAGATAATGCAAGTCATGATGGTCCAATGCAATATAAAGATTTAGATCATATTGAAGTTAGAAGAAAGATTGAAAAAGATAAGGGTTCAAAATTTTATATAAATGACAAAGAAGTTAGAGCTAGAGACGCTCAAATGTTTTTTGCAGATTTATCTACGGGTGCTCATTCACCATCAATGATTAGTCAGGGACGAATTGGAGCTTTAGTAACTGCTAAGCCTACTGACAGGCGTGCAATCTTGGAGGAAGCAGCTAATATTTCAGGGTTACATGTGAGAAGACATGAGGCTGAACTTAGATTAAATGCTGCAGAGACAAACTTAAAAAGAGCTGATGAATTAAGAAGACAACAAGAAAAACAATTAGCAAACCTTCAGAAACAAGCTGAAGAGGCAACGAAATATAAACTTATATCTGAAGAAATAAAAAAAATTGAAGCAGGGCTATATTATTTAAAATTATTAGACATTGATAATGAGATTAGAATAGAAAATGAAATTAACAATGAAGCTGAAGGAGAGGTAAGTAACTTCAATCAACAGATTGCTCAATTTGAAAATTTAATTAAAACTGAAACAGATAAAGTTTCTCCCTTAAGAGAAAAAAATATAGAAAATCTATCCAAAATTCAAAGATTGAATTTAGAGCTACAAAATTTAGATGAAGAAAATGTTAGAACTCAAGATGAAATTGAAAATATTAAAAAATCCCTAAAAACTATCGAGGAAGATATAGACAGAGAAAAAGGGATTGTAATTGATGCTAACTCAAATGAAAGACGCCTAAAAGAAGAGAAAGCTGAATTAATAGAAATAGATTCTAAATATTTTGAAACAGAAAAATTATCAAACGAAGATCTTGAGAAGGCAAAAAACCTATTAAAAGATGAACAAAAATCTGTTGATGAAATTATTAATATTTTTGCTGATGGAAATATAAATATTGCTATTGGGCCAATTAAAAATGTTAAAAATACAATCACCAGAGCTAAAGAATTGATTAATAACAATGAAATTAATCAAGCGCTTACTTTACTTGATAGATGTCAAATTGAAATAGATGGTTTTTTAGATAATCTTGAAGATGAAGAGAGTAAGAAAAAGCTTTCTAATATTAATGAAAAAAATGAAAATATAAAATTATTGCAAGAAAAATATGCTGATAGTTTTAGTAAAAATCAATCAATAAAAAAAGAGTCTGTAAAAAGAAATGAAAGAATTAAAGCTATAGAATCAGAAGTTGAAAGTTGGAAAAACTTACTCTCTAATTCTGAAAAAATGGTTTCTGAGCTAACTGAAAGAAAAAATAAATTACTATCACAGTTAAATGAGCGTGATCAACAACCCAAAGCCCAAGCAGAAAGAAAAGGACAAATTACTGAGGGTCTAAGAATTTCACAAAATGAAAAAATTGAAAATGAAAAAATAATTGAAGAAACAGATAAAAAGATAAACTCTTTAAGACTTGAGTTAAATGACGTTCAAGAAAGATCTATTCAAATCAGAGAAAGAAAAGCAAGCTCAGGAGCAACTGTCGAAGGTTTAAAAAAACGTAAAGAAGATCTGTTAGAAAGAGTTAGTTCTGAACTTAATCTTGAAGAAAATGATATTCTAGAAAATTCTAATTTAAATGGTGTTGAAGAGCTACCTGACTCTGTTGCGCAAGAAGATGCTCTTGATGAGAAAAAAAGAGAAAGAGAAAAATTAGGATCTGTTAACCTTAGAGCCGATGAAGAAACCAGTAAATATGAAATAGAAATTAAAAAGATGGAACAAGATAGAGAAGATCTTGTATCTGCTATTATAAAATTAAAAGAAAGTATTAATGAATTAAATCAAAAAGGAAGAGAAAGACTATTAGAAGCTTTTGAAAAAGTTAATAGAAAATTTAATGAAGTTTATACAAAACTATTTAACGGTGGAAATGCAAAACTAGAGTTAGTAGACTCTGATGACCCACTTGAAGCTGGTTTAGAAATGCTGGTAAGTCCTCCTGGTAAAAGACTTCAGTCTATAACTTTATTATCTGGTGGTGAACAAGCTTTAACAGCCTTGTCTCTTATTTTTGCAGTGTTCCTTACTAACCCATCTCCAATCTGTGTTTTAGATGAGGTTGATGCTCCACTAGATGATGCTAACGTAACAAGATTTTGTGGACTTCTTGATGATTTAACTAAAATAACTGACACTAAATTTATTATCGTAACTCACCATGCTCTAACTATGTCAAAAATGAATAGACTTTATGGAGTTACAATGCCTGAAAAAGGTATTAGCCAACTTGTTGCTGTTGATTTACAAAAAGCAGAGAGCATGGTTGCTTAATAATTTGAATGCCAAAAGATAGCCTTAAAACTCGCTTGGAGATTGCAAAAAATAAGCTTTCTAAGAAAAATCTGTATAAAAATGAAGAGGCACCCTCTTCTATTGGAACTGCCTTTAAATTAAGTACAGAATTAGTGTCCGCAGTAGCAGTTGGGACAATTATAGGGTTTATTTTAGACAAGACCTTTGGTACTAAGCCCTGGTTAATATTAATATTTTTTTTTGTAGGTGTTGTTGCTGGAATTATAAACGTATTCAGATCTGCAAAAAATATGCAAAAATAGACTTAAAAAATTATGGCTACAAACCCAATGAACCAATTCGAAGTTTATAGAATTGGACCAGAAATTAAATTAGGCGCAATAGATATTTCTTTCACAAATGCAAGCTTGTTTATGGTGATTAGTTCTCTTGCAATCTTACTAATTTTTAATTTAGGGTCAAAAAAAAATTCTTTACTACCAAGCAAGATGCAACTTCTTTCTGAATTAAGTTACACTTTTGTTTCCAAAATGATTAGTGATACCGCAGGATCAAAAGCAAAACCTTACTTTGCGTTTATCTTCTCAATATTTATGTTTGTGCTATTCTGTAACATGTTTGGGATGATCCCTTATGCCTTTACAGTAACTAGCCATATCATTGTTACTTTTATCTTGGCTTCATTTATTTTTGTGGGTGTAACAATTATTGGATTTATGAAACATGGATTAGGATATTTAAAACTATTTGTACCTAGCGGAGTACCTGCAGTACTATTACCACTAATAGTTGTTATAGAAATAATTTCTTACTTAAGTAGACCAGTTAGTCTTTCAGTTCGTTTATTTGCAAACATGATGGCTGGTCATACAATGATGAAAGTTTTCGGAGGCTTTGTAATAAGTCTTGGAATAGTTGGTGGATGGCTTCCACTGAGTTTTTCGGTTGCATTAACTGGCTTGGAAATACTAGTTGCTTTTCTTCAAGCATATGTTTTCGCAATCTTAACCTGCATCTACTTAAACGATGCATTAAATTTACACCATTAACTAACATAAGGAGGATATAATGGAATTAGAAGCAGCAAAAATGATCGGAGCAGGACTAGCAGCAATAGCTCTAGCGGGTGCCGGTGTTGGGATCGGAATTATCTTTGGTAATTACCTTTCTGGCGCGATGAGAAACCCATCTGCAGCTCAAAAACAATTTCCTAATCTTTTATTAGGTTTTGCTTTAGCTGAAGCAACTGGCCTATTTGGATTAGTTGTAGCGTTAATTATTTTATTTGCATTTTAAATTTAATGATTAAAAAAATATTTTTTCAGTCGATATTTTTAAGCTTCCTGTTTTTTATGGAAGCTTTTGCAGCTGAAAGCGGTGGAATGCCTCAATTAAATCCAGAGTTTTGGGTTTCTCAAATTTTTTGGTTAATTATTACTTTTGGAATTTTATATGTTGTTTTATCTAAACTTATACTTCCAAAAATAAGTGCCAATCTAGAAACTAGAAAATCTCAAATTTTAGAAAATATTGAGGCTGCGGAAAAACAAAGAGAAGAAAGTGAACAAAAAATTGAAGAATACGAAAAGATAGTACAATCTAGCAAGAATGAAGCAAAAAACTACTTTAAACAAGCTAGAGAAAAAGTACTGAAAGATATTGGTGTAAAGAAGGAAATACTGGAAAAAGAGCTTGATGAAGAAGTTAATAAAGCTGAGATTGAGATAAAAACTTTTAGAGATAATGCACCAGAAAAAATCAAAAAAATTGCTGTAGAGACCTCTTCGGACTTACTGCAGGAACTAATAGGAGCTGAAGTTAACAGTAGTAGTATTTCTGCAATAGTAGAAGATCTTTCAAGAAAAAAAATGGATGAATATTATGGTAATTGATGCAACTTTTTGGGTAGCTATATCCTTTTTAATATTTATTGGAGCTTTAGTTTATTTAAAAATACCTCAAAAGATTAATGAACTTTTAAATAAGCTTATCCTTGATATTAAAAATGAAATAGATGAAAGTGAAAAACTAAGACAAGAGGCAAAGGTTTTATTAGATAACGCTCAAAATAAACTTGATACCGCACAAACTGTGAGCAATGATATTTTACAACAAGCCAAAAAAGATAGCGATCATCTTATAATCGAAATGAATGATAAATTTCATAAATCTTCAGAAATTAAAAAAAGTTTAGCAGAAAATAAAATTTCACAAATGAAAGAAGCTGCACTTAAAGAAATAAAAGATGTTTCAATTAAAATTGCTGTTGATTCTGTTAAAAAAATTATTAACACATCTGTTGATAAATCAAAACTTGATGGTCTTTTTGAAAAAAACCTTGAAGAAACAAAAATAGCTTTAAAAAAAATAAGCTCATAATTACCTTACAATTTTTTAAAAAAACTATAAATTAACCCAATGAAATCTATTGTCATTGGTTCTGGATTTGGTGGTATAGCTGCAGCATTAAGATTAAGAGCCAAAAATCATAAAGTAACTTTAATAGAAAAACACCCTGACTTGGGTGGAAGAGCTAGAGTGTTTAAAAAAAATGGTTTTACTTTTGACGCTGGTCCAACAGTAATTACTGCGCCATATCTAATTGAAGAGCTTTTCACTTTATTTAATAAGAAGTCTCAAGATTACATAAAACTCACTCCCTTAAAAATTTGGTATAGATTTATTTATGAAGATGGAGGTGTATTTGATTACTCTGGTGATGAAGATCAAATGAAAAAACAAATTGAAGAAATAAACAAAGATGATGTTAAAGGATATGAACAACTTGTAAAATTTACAAAAAAAATATTTGATAAAGGCTTCACAGAACTAGCTGATGTTCCATTTGATAAACCTCTTGTGATGATGAAACAATTGCCTTCTTTACTAAAACTTAAAAGCTATAAATCAGTTTATTCATTAGTTTCTTCATATATAAAAAATGAAAAATTAAGACGTATGCTAAGTATGCATCCTCTATTAGTTGGCGGAAACCCCTTTACTACAACATCAATATACGGATTAATTCTATATCTCGAAAAAAAATGGGGCATACATTACTCAATGGGTGGAACTGGGAACATAATCAGTGGCTTAGAAAAATTAATGATTGAACAAGAAATTGAATTAATCAAGGGACATGAAGTAACAGAAATAATTTCAAGTAATGGAAAAATTAGTGGAGTAAAATTAGACAATCAAAAAGAAATACTTTCAAATAATGTAATATGTAATGCTGATCCTCCTGCTGTATATGAAAAACTTCTAAGTCTAAATAAAACAAGCCCTCTATTTAAATGGAAACAAAATCGAATGCAGTATTCTATGGGTCTATTTGTTTACTATTTTGGAACAAAAAAAACATACCCAGATGTTGAGCATCACACAATCAAATTTGGTGATAAATATAAAGAACACCTGAGTGATATTTTTGATAATAAAAAATTAAATGATGACATAAGCTATTACCTTCATAGACCATCAGCTACAGACAAATCAATGGCGCCTGAAGGAAATGATTGCTTTTATGTTCTTGTACCCGTCCCAAACAATCAATCCAAAATTGATTGGAAAATTGAAGGTGAAAAAATGAAGAATTTAGTAATAGATAAAATGGAAAAAGCATTACTACCGAATCTTAGAGAAAATATTATTGAAGATTTCTACTTAACGCCAGATTATTTTGAAAATGAATTGAATACCAAATTTGGATCAGGTTTTTCGATCCAGCCAAAATTTACTCAATCTGCATATTTTAGATTTCATAATAAATCAGAAATTTATGATGGATTATACTTTGTTGGAGCAGGAACGCACCCAGGTGCAGGGGTTCCAGGTGTACTCTCTTCAGCAAAGGTTTTAGATAAAATATTATAATGTCAAAAAATAATTATTTATCTATTTATGCCAAGTCGTTTAACTGGGCAGGTTTTTTTTTACCAAAAAATATTTATGAAAAATGCTCATCTCTTTATGATTTTTGTCGAACAATAGATAATATTGCTGATGATAAAAATGAACTAAATATTAAAAAGAAAAATTTATTAATTTTTAAGAATGATTTTATAAATAAAAATTTTGATAATTTGATAATAAAAAATATGTGGATCCTTATGGAGGAAAATAAAATTTCAATCAAGATTGTTGAAGATTTATTTGACGGTATTGAGTCTGATTTAAATGAAGTAGTTAAATTTAACAAAAAAAAAGAATTGTTAATATACTCTTATAGGGTTGCTGGTACTGTAGGCTTAATGATGGCAAAAATTTTAGGTGTACAAAATAAAAACTCCATGAAATCAGCAATAGATCTTGGTATTGCAATGCAATTAACAAATATTTCAAGAGATGTAATTGAGGATATGAATAATAATAGATTTTATATTAATCATGACTTCGAGACTATAAAGAATACATTAAGTATGGCTGATTTGTTCTACGAAAGCTCCTTTGCCTCTATAAAAGAAATTCCTTTTAGGTTTAGGTTTGCAATACTTGTTGCTAGAAGAATTTATAGAAAAATTGGTGCTAAAATTTTACAAAAAGAAAATATATACAATTACAATAGAAGCGGAAAAATCTATGTAGCTAATTTAGGTAAGTTGTACCAAACATTTCTATCTATATTAGACTTGATAAAACTCATATTTATAAATGAAAAAAACCACCTTAGAAATAAAGAGCATCTTTTAATCAATGAAGAAATAGATTTAAATGAAAGAATTTGATTATATCATAATTGGAGGTGGATGTGCAGGATTGTCACTTGCGTATGAGCTAGACCTTCATAACAAACTAAAAGATGCAACTTTAGCAATCATAGAGCCACGATTAGAATACAAAAGAGATAAGACTTGGTCTTATTGGAAGACCATAGATCATAACTTTCAAGATTGTGTTCAGAAAAGTTGGAATAATTTTTCAATAAATATACCTGGAAAAACAAAATTTTTAGAGTGCAACGGATTACCTTATGAAGCTATAGATAGTGGTTTATTTTATGAAAAAATAAATACACGATTAAAAAAAAATAAAAATATTAGCTTTTACAAAAATACTAATGAAATAGACCTAAATAGTGCTTTTATCTTTAATAGCGTTCCCCTACTGGATTCTAAAGAGGATAAGCTCTGGCAACATTTTAAAGGTATTGAGATCGAAACTAAAAAAAATGTATTTGATGATGAAATTTTTAATTTGATGGATTTTGATTGTGATCAACGTGATAGTGTTCATTTTTTTTACACATTGCCTTATACAAAAAATAAAGCTTTAATTGAAACTACATGGTTATCTAAGATAAAAAATGATTCTTTAAAAGATTATGATGAACAATTAAAAAATTATATAAGAAATCATCTTAATATTAGAGATTATAAGGTTACCTATAGCGAAGTAGGTGCAATCCCATTATTTCATCCCACAATTTCTAATGAAAGAAATAAAATGAACATTGGTACTGCTGGGGGAATGACTCGATTGAGTACTGGTTATACCTTTTTAAATATACAAGAGCACAGCAAATACATAAGAAAAAATATTCACACTATCAAAGAGAGTAAAAGATATGAAATTAATAAAAAATATAAATTTTTGGACGAAATATTTTTAAAAGTTCTTAATTACCATCCTGAAAAAATGGCAAATATATTTTTTGATATGTTTAACAATTCGCCTGAGACAATTATTAAATTTTTGTCTAATAAAAGTACTTTATTACAAGATTTATTTATAATACTTAAAATGCCTAAATGGCTTTTTATCAAAATATTTTTTAAAAATGATAAATAATCAAATTAAAAAAATTAATTTCTTTCATTCTATTATTTTTTTATTTTTTTCTACTTCACTTGCTCTTATTTTTGATCAATTTAAAAGTCTGTCTATATCTCCAATTATTTGTCTATTACTAATCCTATCAATTGGAATCTCACATGGTGCATTGGACAATCAAAAAGGTAAAAGACTGATAAAATTATATAATATTAATAATATTTATTATTTTTACTTAATTTATTTAACAATTGCTGCTACTATAATTACTATTTGGTTGCTTGCACCAACTTTATCACTGATCATTTTTTTAATTGTTGCTGCCTATCATTTTGGTAAAGAAGATACAGAATTTCTAATAACTAAAAAATCTAACATAAATATAATTCTTTATTTTCTAAAAGGAATATTAATTATTATTGCACCCTTAATGTTTCATTTTGTTGAAACAATCAATATTTTTAAATTATTATTAATACAAAATGAAAGTTTTTATTTATTTTTAAATTTTATAGAAAATAATTATATAATTTCTTTTATTTTTTTAATCTCCTTACTCACAAATATTTATTTTTTTTTAAAAGATTTTAAACTAGTTAACTTATTAATATTTTTTGACTTCACTTCAATTTTAATTTTAAATTACTTCTTTACACCTTTGGTCGCCTTCACATTATATTTTTGCTTTTTGCATTCTTTTAGGCACTCTCTCTCATTAATTACTGAATTAGATAAATATAATTTTAAAAATGGGCTATTAATTTTTATCAAAAAAGCTGCGCCCTTGACGATTTTGACTGCTATTTTCTATTTGTTAAGCTTATATTATCTTTCAAATCACTACCTAGTAAACGAGGCAATATATAAAGTTATATTTATTGGTTTGGCGTCCTTAACCTTTCCACATATATTGCTTGAATACTTTCTAGAAAAAAATGAAAAATAAAGAAATTAAAATATTATTATCAGCACCACGTGGCTTTTGCGCTGGTGTTGAGCGAGCTATAGAAATTGTCAAAAAAAGTATTACAAAATATGGAGCTCCAGTTTATGTGCGTCATGAAATAGTTCATAACAAATATGTTGTGGATAGTCTTAAGGCAATTGGTGCAATATTTGTAGAAGAACTTGATGAGATTAAAGATAAAAGTAGGCCTGTAATATTTTCTGCTCATGGTGTTCCAAAGTCAGTACCACAACAAGCAAATGGCTATAAAATGGAATATATAGATGCTACTTGTCCACTTGTATCCAAAGTACATAGAGAAGCAGAAAATCTTTATAAAGCTGGATACCATATTGTCCTTATAGGACATATTAATCATCCCGAAGTTATAGGAACTATGGGGCAATTGCCTGAAGGCTCAATTGATTTAATTCAGGATGAGCATGATGTTGAGACTTATGAACTAGATGATAATAAAAAAATTGCTTATGTTACCCAGACAACACTCTCAGTTGATGACACAAAAAATATAATTAAAGCTTTAAAAAAAAAGTTTCCTAAAATTAAAGAACCATTTAAAGAGGATATTTGTTACGCAACTACTAATCGTCAATCTGCTGTAAAAAATATAGCTAAAAAATGTGACATGTTTTTTGTTTTAGGAAGCAGAAATTCTTCAAATTCTGTGCGCCTAGTTGAGGTAGCTGAACAATCAGGGTGTCCTCATTCTGAATTGATACACTCCGATAGTGAAATTCCATTTGAAAAATTAGAAAATTGCAAAGTTATTGGTATTTCCTCTGGAGCCTCTGCACCAGAAATTTTAGTTGAAAACTTTATTAACGAAATTAAAAGTAAATTTAAAGTAAAAATCGAAATAGTTGAGATCATAAAAGAAAACATTGTATTTAAAGTTCCAGGAAAATTGAATTAAATGGCTGTATACACGAAGTTAATTAAAAAAGATATTTCATCATTAATTAACAATTATCAAATTAATAAAATAGAAAAATTCCAAGGTATAAAAAAAGGAATTGAAAATACAAATTATTTATTAAAAACAAAACAGAATAAATTTATTTTAACAATTTTTGAAAAGCGGGTTAAAAAAAAGGATCTACCTTTTTTTATGAATTTAATGGAGAAGTTAAATCATAAAAAAATTATTTGTCCTAAACCTTTAAGAACTAAAAAAGGAACACATATAACCAATATTAAAACAAAATCAGCCTGTATTGTAACTTTTTTAGAAGGCAAAGATAAAACAATCCTTAACAATAAAAACTGTTTTGATGTGGGAAAAAATATTGCAAAATTTCATAAAGTTACTACAAAATTAAAATTATATAGGCAAAATTCTATGTCGATACATAGACTTAATGATTTGTTGAAAACTATAAAATTTAAATCTAATCAAATTACACCTAATCTTAAAAACACGCTCAACCTGTGTCTAAAAGATATCAAAAATAAATGGCCCAAAAATCTACCTCAAGGAATTATTCATGGTGATCTTTTTATAGATAATATTTTTTTTAATAAAAATAAATTTTCATGTTTTATTGATTTTTATTTTTCATCTAATGACTATTTGATATATGAAATTGCAATCTGCATTAATGCTTTATGCTTTGATAAAAAAAAAAATAAGTTTGTAATGAATAGTAGTAAGATTAAAAACTTAATTAATGGATATGAAAGTATAAGAACTTTATCTAAAAAAGAAAAAGATGCACTAAATGTAATGTGTAGAGGTGCTGCATTACGATATCTTTTAACAAGGATATATGATTATTTTAACACTCCAAAAACTGCTTTGATTAAAATAAAAGACCCTATGGAATATCTACAAAAATTAATTATTCACAATAATCTTAGTCACTATAAAGATTATTATAAGTAATGATTAAAATTTATACAGATGGATCATGTTTAAATAACCCCGGTAATGGCGGTTGGGCTGCAATTATAAACCAAAATGGTGAAGTTAAAGAAATTAGTGGAAGTGTAAAAGACACTACTAATAATAAAATGGAGTTGATGGCTCCTATTATGGCTCTAAAACAAATTAAACAAAATGATCAAATTGAAATCTATACAGACTCACAATATGTAAGATTAGGAATTACTGAATGGGTGCATAAATGGATAAAAAATAATTGGC
>Ga0209197_1000350_pt1 | contig 33319 bp, 32 predicted proteins | sample COGITO_mtgs_1105_4_FD_184802 | JGI IMG/M metagenome (GOLD analysis project Ga0209197, IMG submission 184802) | Pelagic marine microbial communities from North Sea - COGITO_mtgs_110512 (SPAdes) (version 2) | ecosystem: Environmental > Aquatic > Marine > Epipelagic ... | reverse complement strand
TAATGCTCCAACTTTAGAAATTTTATTTAGCCTTGCAATAGCTCTTGTTATGACAGGTCTAATAATAAAATTTAAAAATATTACAATCGGTGGGTTATTGTTACTAGCATTTGTTGTGTACAATCATGTATCACCCGGACTAAACTTCTTATTAATGAATATATATGGAATTGCATTTGGAATGTTAATTCCTGGGATATCTCTTTATAGATTTAAAGAAACCAAATAACTAGATGGATAAACTATTACTAAATCCAATTAGATTAAAAATTATTTCTACACTTTTGGGTGTTACTTCATGTGATTTTAATTATTTGCAAAAAGTAACTGAATCTTCAAAAGGTAATCTTAGTGTGCAACTAAAAAAATTAGAGGAGAGTAATTATATATCAATTAGTAAAAGTTTTAAAAACAATTATCCTAACACATCTTGTTCGATAACAAAGCTTGGTTCAAAAAGATTTGAAGAATTTTTTAAGTCTCTTATGTCCCTTAGAAAATAAAAAAGTATAATTGCATTAAATAGTACTATGTTTTGCATATTACCTAAATTTATATATATTTGCATTCGTTATAATTAATTAAAAACATATAATTATGAAAAAAATATCATTATTATTATTTATCATTTTCACATTTGTTTCTTGTCGATTTGATGTTGAACCCAATGTCACAGTAAATAACGACATTAACTTGACCATTGACGGAGAAAATTTAGACGGAGTACAGGGGAAATGGATTATCAAAAGTGAAGATAAGATCGAAAATGGAAAAGATATAATTGTAATAACAATTGAAAAAAATAAAATTGATTAAACATTTATAATGAAGTCAGATAATACAAAAGCACAGATGCGAAAGGGAATACTCGAGCTTTGTATTTTATCCATACTTAGTAAAGATCCCAAATATTCCTTTGAAATTTTAATGACCTTAAAAGAGTCTAAGTTGATTGTAGTAGAGGGTACTATATATCCATTACTAACAAGATTGAAAAATAGTAATTTATTAGAGTATAATTGGAAAGAATCTAAAAATGGTCCCCCTAGAAAATATTATAATATTACAACTGAGGGAAAAGACTTTTTAAAAGATCTTAATGAATCATGGTTAGAGTTATCTAATGCAGTAACTAAAATCAGAAATAAGTAAATATGAATACTACAAAAGACATACATCTTTCTCATGTTAAATTCACAATGGATGATGAGGCTTATATAATTCTTAAATCTTATCTAAATAAGTTAACTATCGCATTTAGCTCTAATTCTAGTAAAAATGAAATATTAGAAGATATTGAGTCACATATCGCAGAATTATTCTCTGCAAATAGTTCTATTAACAGAGTAATCTCTGTATCTGATGTAAATAATGCTATTGACGTTTTGGGAACTCCTGAAGAATTAGCAGAGGATGAAAATGAACAGGACAAACCATCAAAAAATACAAATACTAATAAAAAGTTATTCAGAGATACAGATGATAGCTATGTAGGTGGAGTAGCTAGTGGATTAGCTCATTATTTTGGAATATCCCCTGCATGGATTAGAGTTTTATTTATTTTATTTTTCTTTCTCCCTGTTCCATTTACAACTTTAGCTTATATAATTTTATGGATAGTAGTCCCTTCTGCTAAAACCAGTGCAGATAAAATTAGAATGAATGGAGAGGCTGTAAGTGTAGCTTCAATAAAAAATAAAATTGAGAGTGTATTACCCGAGATTGAAAAAGAAATTACTGATTTTGACAAAGAATATGCAAAAGGATTATGGGGAAAAGTAAAATATTATTTAAAAAAAACAATTAATGTTTTGCTTATTACTAGCTCTAAACTATTAAAGATCGTTTCAATTATCTTTGGCTATATTTTAATGTTTTATTCTTTTTTAGGTGGCCTTATTACATCGTTAATAGTTTTATTTTTAGGTAGTGTTAACTCTGCAATTACAAATTCTACTTCGTCTGAAATTGTAATTAATGGAAATACAATCTATGAGTTAAATGATCTTTTAAGAATTGATATTTTAGATTTTGTCGCTTCAATTGGTGTAGTTTCAATAGTAATATTTGGATTATTGATTTTAATACCTTGTGTTGTATTATTCATTGTTGGTTTAAAATTAGCTTTTAGAAATAGTTATAATATTAATAAAATGACTATGTATGTATTAGCGTCTATATGGATAATGTCTTTTATGTATTTTATCTATGCGATTGGCGTAGAATTAGTCACTGAAAAATTCCCTTATAGTTTATGAAGCTTTTAACAAATTATTGGCAATTATTATTAACAAATTATGGACCTTTGTTCAGATTAAATACACTTTATTATGCTTGATATTAAGAATTTAAATAAATCTTATAAAATGGGAGATTCTAGCCTTCACGTTTTAAAAGGGATTGATTTATTTGCTAAGAGTGGAGAAATGGTTGCTATTATGGGTTCTTCAGGATCTGGAAAATCTACTCTATTAAATATAATTGGAATTTTAGATGAAGCGGACTCTGGAGATTATGTTCTGGATGGGGTTGAAATTAAAGATCTTAATGAAAAAAAAGCTGCCAATTATAGAAATCAGTTCTTAGGTTTTGTTTTCCAATCTTTTAATCTTATTAATTATAAAAATGCAATGGAAAATGTTGCATTACCTTTGTATTATCAAGGCTTAAAGAGAAAGGAAAGACAAGAAAAAGCAATGTTTCACCTTGAAAAAGTTGGATTAGCTGAATGGGCTAAACATTTACCCAGTGAACTTTCAGGTGGCCAGAAGCAAAGAGTGGCAATAGCTCGTGCATTAGCTTCAGAGCCAAAACTGCTTTTAGCTGATGAACCGACAGGAGCATTAGATACTGCAACTTCTCACGACATAATGCAATTTCTACAGCAATTAAACGATGAAGGAAAAACAATATTATTAGTTACTCATGAAGAGGATATTGCTAAAATGTGTAAAAGAATTGTTAGACTTCGTGACGGAGTTATAATTGAAGATAATATTATTAAACAAGTAAGAGCATAATATGTTTGATTTAGACCTTTGGCGAGAAATATTTCAGAGTATTAGTAAAAATAAGCTACGTACTTTACTCTCTGGTGGTACTGTAATTTTTGCAATAATGCTTTTTGCAATCTTATTTGGATTGGCAAATGGCCTACAAAACACATTTAATGAAGGAATGGGTGGTGATGCAGAAAACACGATTTTCATTAGTTCCGGTAGAACAACCAAAGCTGGTGGTGGAAATCAGTTAGGTAGAAGAATACAGTTTGATAACGCACTTCTATCGACAATCAATGATGAATTTAAAGATGATATAGAATTTATTACTGCAAGGGTTGATAAAAATGTTAATGCATCCTATAAAGGAGAAAAGAACAATTACAGTCTAAGAGCTGTAAACCCAGATCATCAATTTATTGAAAAGTCGGAGTTAGTTAAAGGTAGATTTATTAATCAAAGAGATTTACAGCAGTCTACTAAAGTAATAGTGATTGGAAGGTTAGTTAAAGAAGACCTTTTTAAAACAGAAAAAGTAATTGGTGAATATATAGATCTTAACAATATTCAATATAAAGTTGTTGGGGTTTATCAAGATATCGGAGATGATAATGAAGAAAGAATTATTTACATGCCTCTTACAACTGCTCAAAGAATTTATGGAAATAATGACTTTATAGATCAAATTAACCTTACATATAATTTAGATATGGGGTTAGATAATGCAATAGCATTAGGTACAAAATTAGAAAAGAGAATTAAAAAAATATTTAATATAGAGCCTTCTGATCAAGGTGCTGTTCGATTAAGAAATAGGGCAACAGAGGCAAATCAGATAAATCAATTCAATAGCGTATTGGCCATATTGGTTCTTATAATTGGCATAGGAACACTTATAGCAGGAATTGTAGGTATCAGTAATATTATGATTTTTATTGTAAAAGAAAGAACTAAAGAAATAGGTATAAGAAAAGCTCTTGGCGCTCGTCCAAGTTCGATACAATCTATTATACTAATAGAGTCTGTGTTGATCACTTCAATTTCAGGCTATGTAGGTTTATTACTTGGAATTGGAATATTGGAAGCATATGGCCCATCTTTGGATAAGTATTTTATTACAGATCCGAGTGTAAGCACCTTTTTGGTTGCTATGGCTACTTTGGCGCTAATTATTTCAGGATTTATTGCAGCTTATCTTCCAGCTAAAAGAGCATCACAAATTAAACCAATAATAGCCTTAAGAGACGAATAATATGTTTAAATTTTTATTTGATATAGATACATGGCAAGAAGTCTCAGATAGTCTTACAAAAAATAAGATTAGAACTATCATTACCATGATTGGAGTTTGGTGGGGGATATTATTATTAATAGGTTTATTAGGATCAGCAAGAGGAATAGAAAATAAATTTAACTCACAATTTGGAGATTTTGCAACAAATAGTGTTTTTATCTGGGCCCAGTCAACTAGTAAGCCATTCAAAGGATTCCAGGAAGGTAGAAGACCAAGATTAAAATTCTCACAGTTAGATAAAATAAGAAATAACGTTCCGGGGATTGAGTTACTGGTGCCTAGAAATCAAAATCAAGCTCGTGTAGTTAGAAAATTTTTATATGGAAATTTTGGAGTAAGTGGAGATTTCCCCATTTTGGATAAAATTCAAAAAAAGAACTTAATTAGCGGGAGATGGATAAATCAAAATGATATTGATTTAAACAAAAAAATTGTAGTTATCAATGATGATGTGTATAAACAAATCTTTGAAAAAGATGAAAATGCTGTTGGAGAATATATAACTGTTAATAATATAAATTTCAAAGTAGTTGGTGTGTTTAAGCAAGGTGATTTTGATTTTGGTGGTTCAATGCATATCCCCTTTACTACTTTTCAGCAAATATATAATCAAGGTGATAATGTAGGTTGGTTAACTATAACAGGCAAGCCAGATTATAACATTAAGCAAATTGAAAATGACGCTAAGTTACTATTAAGAAACATGAATAAAGTACACCCAAACGATAATAGAGCTTTTGGTAGTTTTAATTTAGGAGAAAGGTTTGAGCAATTTAAAGGGTTTTTAACTGGAATGCAGTTTTTAACTTGGTTTGTGGGTATTGCTACATTAATTGCTGGAGTTTTTGCTATTGGAAACATATTACTTATTACTGTAAAAGAACGTACTAAAGAAATAGGAATTAGACGAGCCCTTGGAGCAACTCCATTTGAAATTAAAAGACAAATAGTTTTAGAAGCAGTTTTTCTTACTATTATTGCAGGAATTTTTGGGATAATTTCTGGAGGCTGGATTTTAATTGCTATGAATAGTTTATTTGGACAAGGACCAGAATCTGTTCTTGTTAATCCGTCTGTATCAATTTTTATTGTTTTTATATCCCTAATAATATTAGTAATATTTGGAACACTTATTGGATTAATTCCAGCCGGAAGAGCAACAAGTATAAAACCAATTGAAGCATTAAGAGAAGAATAAATTTTAAAAATAAAATAAAATGAATAAACCAACTAGAATTACTTTAATAGCTGCGGGACTAGTCGCATTATTTTTTGTGCTAAAATATTTTAGCGATGCAAATTCAAAATCAATTATTGAATACGAAACACAGGTTCCTTTTTATACATCGTTAAACACAAATGTGGTTGCTACTGGAAAATTAAATCCAGAGGATGAAATTGAACTAAAACCTCAAGTAACAGGAATCGTAGATATGATTTATGTTGAAGAAGGAGACATGATACAAAAGGGAGATTTAATTGCCAAAATAAGAGTTGTTCCTAACGAGCAGAGTCTAACAAGCGCAAAGAGTAGAATTAATTCCTCTAAACTATCTTACGAAAATTCCAAAAAATTATTTGAAAGAAGCAAAGAACTTTTTAATAAAGGTGTTATTTCTAAACAAGATTATGAGAATTCAGAGTTGTCCTTAAATCAAGCTAATGAATCATACATTGAGGCTCAAAATGTTTTTAAAATAGTTAAACAGGGCTCACTTTCTGGAGGTGGTTCGGCAAACACAAATATAATAGCTCAAATTTCTGGTACTATTTTAGAAATTCCAGTTAGAGAAGGAAATCAAGTAATTGAAAGTAATAACTTTAATGCTGGTACAACCATAGCCACTGTAGCTGATATGAGCATTATGATTTTTGAAGGTCAAGTTGATGAAGCAGAAGTAGGAAAATTAGAGGAAGGTAAAGATATTAAGGTTGTTCTTGGAGCATTAGGTGAAGAGGAGTTTCCATCTAAATTAACATTTGTTGCTCCAAAAGGAATCGAAGCAAATGGTGCTGTACAATTTAAAATTAAAGCAAATGTTGAAATACCTACCTCAAGAGTTAGAGCTGGTTACAGTGCTAATGCAATAATAGAAATTGAAAATACAGAAAACTCTTTGTGTATTAAAGAGTCTTTAATTCAGTTTAACAGATTTACTGAAAAACCATTTGTAGAAATTTTAAATGATGATGGAGTATTTGTCAAAAAAGATATCACTATTGGTATTTCTGACGGTATTAGTGTTGAAGTTTTAGAGGGTATTGAGGAAAATGATAAAATTAAAGTTTGGAATAAAGTTTTAGAAGATGATGAAAGCGGTGAAGGAGAAAGAAGACCTGACTCTAAATAACTAATATTAATTAATAAGATTATGAAATATATATATATAATAGTAATAAGTGTATTTTCCATTACTACTTCTATAAGTCAAGAAAAGTTTTGGGATTTGCAAGAGTGTGTGGATTATGCTTTAGAAAATAACATTTCAATTTTACAGGCACAAAACACAATTCTTTCCAATGACCAAGACATTATTGCTAATAAAGGAAATTTTTTACCATCACTTAGCTCTAACCTTAATCAATCTATGAGTATAGGAACAGTAGAGTTATATCCTGGAGAATTTGCTGATAGAACATTTAATTCTTCAAGTGTTGGCTTTAATTTATCTCAGACCGTATTTAATGGATTTAGAAACTTAAACATCTTAAGACAATCTAAGGTTAACTTGGAGAGAAGTGAAAATGAGCTTAATAAAATTAAAGATGATGTTTCTTTAAATGTTGCCAATAACTATTTAAACATTCTTTTTAGTAAAGAGAATTTAGCTTTAGCTAAATCACAATATGAATTTTCATTAAAACAATTAGAGCAGATTAAAAACTTAGTTGAAGCTGGAGTTCAACCTCAAGCAAATATTATTGATGCAGAGGCTACACTTAGTTTAGATGAGCAGAATTTAACAACTGCTCAAAATAACTATAAATTATCTTTATTAAATTTATCTCAAATATTACAGATTCCATTAGAAGGTTTTAATGTTGTTTCAATTGACGTAGAAGTCCCTTCAGAAAATTTACTATACACTGATATTAAGCCTGTTTTAAATTATGCGTTAGTAAACCGAAATGAAATAAAAGTTGCAAATAACAATATAGATTTAGCAAAATATAACACAAAAATTTCTAAGAGCGCATACATGCCAAGTGTTTCATTTGGTTATGGTTTTAATGCTAGTGCAAATTTCTCCAACTTAACTTCTGATAATTCTTTTTTTCAACAGATAAATGACAATAAAGGACACAGTCTAAATATGAATATTAGTGTTCCAATATTCTCAAGAAATCAAATTAAAACAAATGTTGCTAAATCTAAAATTCAAGAAAATAACTCAGATTTGGGATTGATACAAGCAAAGCTCAATGTTGAAGCAACAGTACAAAGAGCTTACACAGATGCAAGTGCTGCTTTAAAATCTTATCAAGCAGCAAAAAAATCATTACAATCTCAACAGTTAGCTTTTGAAAACTCTCAGCAAAGGTATCAGCTAGGAGCAATCAATACTATTGATTTAGAGCAGGTGAGATTTAGATTATTAAATGCAAAGTCATCGCTTATTAATTCTAAGTATGATTTTATATTTAAAATTAAGGTTTTAGATTTTTATATGGGTAAATAATTACAGATTGAATTATATTCTAAACATAGAAACCTCTACAACCAACTGTTCAGTTTCCTTATTTAAGGACTCTGAACTAGTTTCTTACAAACAGGAAAATGATGAAAATTATTCTCATTCAAAAAGGTTACATGTATTTATTAATGATCTCCTAGCAGACTCAAAAGTATCTCCCAAAGATCTCTCTGCTGTAAGTGTCAGTAAAGGACCCGGGTCTTATACGGGACTTAGAATAGGAGTGTCATCTGCTAAAGGGTTATGTTTTGCATTAGGGATACCATTAATTTCTGTGGATACTCTTGACGCTTTTGCACATCAGATTGAATCTTCTAATGGATATATAATACCACTTATTGATGCCAGAAGAATGGAAGTTTACTCTTCAGTCTACGATCAAAACTTTAATAAAATAAGGGAAACTAAAGCTGAAATTTTGACAAAAGATTCTTTTCAAGAATATTTAATAAAAAATAAAGTATATTTTTTTGGGAACGCAAACGATAAAACCAAAAGTATAATTAATAATTCTAACGCTATTTTTGTTGATAATAAATTACCTTCTTCAATTGAAATTGGAAAATTGGCTTACATTAAATTTATGTCTAATGATTTTGAAAATACGGCTAATTTTGAACCCTTTTATTTAAAAGAGTTTATCGGAAATAAATTAAATTCTAATTAATAAACTCAAGAGCTTCTTCAGAAGTTTTTACAGGTAACCTACAAGCTTTCTTTACACAAACATATATAAATGTGTCACCATCAACATATCTGTTCTCTAAGAGAGGTAAATCACTTTCAATTAAACTGCCTATGATTAATTTATTAGGCTTAAAGTTTTTATTAATTTCGGTTGCTTTAATTAATGCATCCTCTCCGACAACTGCAACCTCGTAAAAAGAATCACTTAATTTTAGCATTAAATCTAACCAGTTAGAAAAGCCATCAGGATATAAATCAAATTCAGGTGAGATATTATTTAACATTGATTTAGCTGTCTCTAAATAATATTCATTATCAAAGTAGTGTGAAAGAAAAAATAAATTATTAGCCATAATTGAATTACTTGAAGGAATGACATTATCTCTAAAATTGACAGTCCTTGATAAAAGTTTTTCATCTAAATCAGATGTAAAATAAAACATCTTAGTTTTTTCATTGTAAAAGTGATTATATACGTAGTCGGTAATTTTTTTAGAGTATTTCAACCACTTGTCATCAAGGGTGATTTCGTGTAAAGCAATAAACCCAGATATAACTGCTGAATAATCTTCCAAATATCCATTTATGTAACCCTTATTATTTTTATAATTACGTAATAGTTGCCCATCTTTTTGTAATAAATTTTTCACTATAAACTCTCCATTTTTAACAGCTGCATCTAAAAAATCAGGTTCATTAAATGCTTTGTATGAATCTGCAAATCCTTTAATCATTAATCCATTCCAGGAAGATAAAATTTTGTCATCAAGCCTAGGCTTTATTCTTTTGTTTCTAACTTTAATTAACTCAGATTTACAACTTTGAATGAATTGATTTAATTCATCCTCTGAAATATTATATTTAGAGGCAATTTCTACACCCTTTTGATTTCTTATCAGTACATACTTATTGGCTTCCCAGTATCCAAATTCATTTATGTTATAATAATCAGAAAATAGCGTAAACTTCTCTTTTAGAACTTTAATCAACTCTTCTTTAGTCCATACATAAAAGGCTCCTTCCTCTAAAACATTTTCATCTGTTTTACTATCTGCATCTAAAGATGAGTAATATCCACCACTACTGTCTTTTAGTTCTGAATTTATAAAGCCAATGGTTTCATAAACTACATTTTTATATAGGCTGTTTTTTGTCAATTTATAAGCATCTGAATATAAGCTAATCAATTGCGCATTATCATATAACATTTTTTCAAAATGAGGTATATGCCATTTGTCATCTATAGAATATCTTGAAAACCCTCCTCCAACTTGATCATACACACCTCCGAATGCCATCTTTTCTAACGAAAGTTCAACAAATTTTTGAATTTCTTTATTTTCAGTCTGATAAGAATATTTTAATAAAAAGTGTAAGTTATTAGGCATCATAAATTTTGGCATGCCCTTAGAGCCACCATAATCCATATCAAACTTTGTAGACCAAGTGTTTAGATAATCTTGCATGATATTTAAATTAAAATCAGGAGTTGTCTCATTTAAATTTATTACGTCTAAAGATTTTACTCCTTCTTCTAATTGATCTGCATAGCTAATTAGTCTCTCAGGATCGTCATTATAAAGTTTAGAAATTTGTTCAAGCGCATTAATCCATTGATCTTTTGTGAAATATGTACCTCCCCAAATTGGTCTTCCATCTGGAAGTGTTACTACATTTAAGGGCCAACCTCCACTACCAGTCATAAGCTGTACGGCGTTCATATAAACATTATCTACATCTGGCCTTTCTTCACGGTCTACCTTGATAGAAATATATTTTTCATTCATTAATTTTGCAGCAATGGTATCTTCAAAACTCTCTCTCTCCATTACATGACACCAATGGCATGCTGAGTATCCAACACTAATAATAATGAGTTTATTTTCCTTTTTTGCAAGATCTAAATATTTTGAATCCCAAGGATTCCAATCAACAGGATTATATGCATGTTGGAGTAAATAGGGACTTGTTTCATTAATTAAATTGTTGCTCATTTTTTTAGATTCTTTGTTTTCACAAGCGGTTATAATTAACAATAGAGATAAGAAGTAAAATAATTTTATTTTCATTTTATTTAAAAGTACAAAAACTTAATTCAAGTTATTGGTTTAACCATTTATTGCTTCAACACAATCAACTTTACCAGCTAACATTTCTTTTAACATGTTTTCAATTCCATTTTTTAGTGTAAATGTAGAAGAAGGACAACCGCTACAAGCACCTTGAAGAATTACAGACACCTTTTTAGAATCTGCATCATAAGATTTAAATTGAATATTTCCTCCGTCAGCCGCAACTGCTGGTTTTACATATTCTTCTAAAATATTTATAATTTCTTTAGAAATATCATCTAGTTTGTCAAATTCTTTCGTTTTTTGATCTTCAGAATGTGAGATGATATCGTTAGAATCTAATTCTACAATAGGTTTACCGTCTTCAATATGAGATCGAATAAACTCTCTTAGTTCCATAGTTATTTCTTCCCATACGGCAATTTCATATTTGGTAATGGATATATAGTTTTTTTCAATAAACACACCTTTCACATATGCAAAATTAAATAATCCTCTTGCCAATGGGCTTTTTGAAGTTTGGTCAATTGATGTAAATTCAAAAAGTGAATTAACTAGATTTTTATTGGATACAAATTTCATTGCAGATGGGTTTGGAGTACTTTCCGCGTAAACAGTTACTGCTGTTTTTTTTACCCCTTCAATATCATTCACAACATCTTTACCTTCGTTCAGGTAATTTTCTATTTGCTCAGCAACCTCGTTTTGTACATCATTCCATTCTACGATATTATATCTTTCAATAGCTATGAAATTTGATGATATATATATTTTTTTTACAAATGGAAGGTAAAATAGTTGTTGAGCTAAAGGTGAGTTTAAAGCATCATCGATATTATTATATTCATAATTCTGATGATTAGTCAAGAAAAAATTTGTTTCAAATTTTACTATAAACTTATTACTTGTCTCATTGATTGAAACCTTATATTTTTTCATTATAATTTTTTTACAAAAATAATGAATCCTCATTGAAGATAAAAGAATGATCAAACATATAAATCCATTAAAAATTTATATATTTGGACTGATTAATTGATAAAAATGACGCTTAAAAAACATTTACTTTGTACTGCTTTTTTTATACTTAGTTCTCAATTTATATTCTCACAAGAAGGAATTCCTATATATTCTGATTATTTAACTGATAACTATTATTTATTACATCCGTCAATGGCAGGAGTCGCTAACTGTAATAAAGTTAGATTAACTAGTAGAAAACAATGGCTGGATCAAAGTGAGTCTCCTAATCTACAAACCATTAGTTATAATGGACGTATTGGGGATTCTAAATCTGGGATAGGAGCTATAGTATTCAATGATAAAAATGGTTATCATTCACAAACTGGAGCCTATTTAACTTATGCACATCATTTACTTTTCTCAAGAAATAGGTTAGATCTAAATATGTTATCTTTTGGTCTTAGTGCAGGGATGATGCAATATAAATTAGATGAGTCTTCGTTCTTATTTGATGGCTTTGACCCCTTAGTTTCTGGAATTACACAAAGCTCTACTGATTTTAATCTTGATTTTGGATTTTCATATCACTATTTGGATTTTTATGCACACGCTACTTTTAAGAATTTTCTAAAAAATGATGGTATAAACTCAAACGAGTTAGGTATTTATTCATACGATAATTCTAGATCTTATTTACTATCTACTGGTAATGTATTTGGTGGATTTGGAAGTTCTTGGAGTTATGAGCCTTCTATATTATATGCTTACAAAGAATCTTCTAAAGAATCTTTTGTAGATATAAACTTTAAAGTTTATAGAGAAACTGAGTTTGGAAAAGTTTGGGGAGGTCTGTCATATCGAAGAAGTTTTGAAGGAGCTGAATACCTTGGATTAAATGATCAAGTTAAAACTCAAAATCTTCAATATATCACTCCTATTGTTGGAGTTGATTTTGAAAATTTTGTGTTTGCATATACCTACTCTTACCAGTCTAATTCTATCGTATTTGATAACGGAGGTTACCATCAAATTACTCTTGGAATTAACCTAGGCTGTAAAAAGCAAAAGTATGATTGCAACTGCCCAGGAATAAACTAAGTAGAAATCCTACTTATTTTATCTTCACTACTTAGGAACTTTCTAATTACATTATCATTACCTGTACATAAAAATATGTTTCTGGCCGTTGATGTATTTGAACTAATATTATACTCATTTAATAAATGTTGAACTCTATTACTTACTGCTTTAGTGGAATCCAATATTTTAACTTCACTAGGTAAAATACTTTTTAAAATATCTTTTAAAAAGTAATAATGAGTACAACCGAGAACCAAATGATCTATGTTGTAGCTCAACATGGGCTGAATATACCCTTTCAATTTTAGATTTAATAATTCATCATTTATTCCATTTTCTTCAATAATCCTAACTAGATCGAAACCAATTTGTTCATGGATATTTATTCCTTTTGAAAACCTGCTACTAGTCTTTTGAAATAAATTACTAGATAAAGTTTTTTCAGTTGCTAAAACTCCAATATTATTGGTTTTTGTTTTAAGCATTGCCGGTTTAATTGATGGTTCAATCCCAACTATAGGAATGTTAAACTTTTCTCTTAAAACCTCTATGGCATTTGTTGTGGCAGTATTACAAGCAACAACGATCAACTTACAACCAAGGTCAAGTAGTTTCTGAGTATTTTTAATACTTAATTGTATTATTTCCTCTTCATTTTTTTTACCATATGGTGCATTTAAATTGTCAGCAATATAAATTGTGTTTTCTAGAGGAAGTGTCTTTTTGATTTCATTATAAATGGAAATTCCACCAATTCCTGAATCAAATAAGCCTATAGGATGATTGTTAGCCATATTGTAAAAATAAAAAAGCTATCTAATTAAGATAGCTTTTTTTAAAATATTATTATGTGAGCTAATGATATTAGAACCCTAATTCACTTTTAACGTCAGCCATTAAGTCTTTACCATTTGCTAAAATTACTCCTTGTCCTTGTGTAGAATCTAATACGTAATCAAATCCTTGAGCATTTGCAACCGTTATGATGGCTGCTTGAGCTTTTTCTGAGATAGGCTTTAATAAATCAAATTCTTTCTTTTGTAAATCAGACTGAGCTTGTTGTTGGTATTGTCTTATGCTTTGTTCCATTCCTTGAACCTCTTGTAATCTTTTTTGATTCTCTTCATCTGTTTGATTTGGAGCTTCAGTGTCGTATTGTTTTACTTTACTTTGAAGTTCAGCAGCCATCGTTTGAATATCAGTCTCATACGTTTTAGCTAATTTTTCTAATTCAGCTTTAGCCGTATTCATTTCAGGCATTGAAGCTACTAATTCTTGTGTGTTGATGTGTGCTACTTTGCTTTGGGCAAAAGTAAAATTAAGTGAACTTAAAGCAATTACAGCAGTAAGAATTATTTTATTAATTTTTTTCATGATACAATTTTATCTGTTGTTATTAATTATTTGTAAAGGTACTATCTTTTGAGATCTTTTTAGCATCTAATTTAGCTTTTCTAGCCTCAAGTATTTTTTTCTTCTTTTCTTCTAGCAATTTTTTTCTTTCTTCAATTGTAGGAGTTGAATCTTCATTTTTTTCTATTTTTTTTGGAGTCTCAGTTTTTAAGCTTTCTTCTACCTTTTTCTTCCTATCTAACAATAGTTTTTCTCTGACACTTGAATTGGAAGAATTTATATCTTTAACTTCTTTTTTATCTTCAATAGATTTTCTTCTTTTTACTTCAACTTCTTCTTTTTTCTTTTTTCTTTCTTCAAGAATCCTTTTTTTATTTTCTATGTCTTCCTTTTTTTTAGCTTCTCTTTCTTCTATGAGTTTACTTATTTTTTGTTCTGCTTCATTCTTTTTAAGTTCTCTCTCTTCAATCATTTCTCTTCTTTTCTCCTCTGCTTCAATTTTTTTTGCCTCTTTATCTTGTAATATTTTATTTCTTCTCTCCTCAGCTATTCTTTTTTTATTTTCAAGCTCTGTTTTTCTAGGATCTTCAACATTAGATTTAGAAACAATAGATTCATTTTCAAGTTTCTTTTTTTCTCTTCTTGATTCTACTTGTTTTTGGTTGTTGGACCTAAGGATGGTACGAAGAATTTGTTCGCTAATATCATATCTTTTATCAGAGTAAAGCATAACAATATCTGCTGATTTATCAAAAATAAAGTCGTATTTTTTAGTTTTTGCAATTTCCTGTATAGCTAAGAATATTTGATCTTGAATTGGTTGAATTAATTGTTTTTTTTGTAATATAAAATCACCATTTGGTCCAAATCTATCTTGCTTATATTCGTAAACTTCTTCTTCTTCAATCTTTAAGTCTTCTTCTCTTTCTTGTATTAGCTCAGGTGTTAGTAAAACTCGTTCTTTATTTAAGATATCCCGTTTATTTTTAATCTCTTTTTCTCTACCTTCTATTTCTTTTTTCCATTTTCCAACATTCGAGTTTAGTTGCTGGCTTATTTCTTGGTGTTCAGGGATGTTTTCTAATATGTATTCAGTATCGATGTATCCTATTCTTACTCCTTTTTGAGCCAAGGCGATGGTACCATAAATAACGATACAAAAAAATAATATGTTTTTATAATCTTTAATAACTGAAGAGTTTATTTATTAACGCCTAATTTATATTTATAGTATATTTTTAGAAATTTTGTCCTATGATAAAGTGTGTTTCCCATCCGTGCTTATCTGTTTCGCCTTGAAGCGAATCAAATCCATGTCCAAAATCAATACCTAGTAATCCAAATTGAGGCATAAACAATCGAACTCCTAAACCGGCAGATCTTTTTAATTCAAATGGATTGTAGTCTCTAAAATTATTAAACGAATATCCGCCTTCCATAAATGCTAGAGCATATACTTTAGCTTGTTGACCCAAGCTAATTGGATATCTAAGCTCTAATGAATATTTGTTGTAAATGGAGCCTCCATCTTGGGATGATAATGATTGATTAGGATATCCTCTTAATGCAATTGTTTCTCTTCCATCTAGACTGTATGTCCCAAGTCCATCTCCACCTAGAAAAAACCTTTCAAAAGGCACTATACCTCTATCATTATTATAAGCACCTAAAAACCCGAATTCAAATGTTGGTTTTAAAACTAATTTCTTTGTAAGTGCGGTATACCACTCACCTTTGAATTTGAATTTATAATACTCCAACCATCTAAATTTTTCCTGATCAATTACAGCTATTCTTTCTGAAGCAGAAGTATTAGACGGATCAGTTGTTAATTGATTAACTAAGTCTTGTCTTTCAGTTTTTAAAGCTGAGTAATCAACATTATTAACAGAAGAATAAGGGAATGTGAATTTAGCAGAAAAACTAAAACTAGAACCTCCTGTAGGGTATATAGGATCAGTGTAAGTATTGTTTCTACTTAAACCAAGGGTGTAAGCTAAATTATTTGAAGAACCATTACCAAAAGTAAAAAGACCTGTATTATAATTATTCAAATCATAATACTGGAAACTTACAGCTTGCGATAAGGTAAAGTAATCATCTGGAACAGATAATCTTTTAGCTAATCCAACAGAAATCCCACTAATATTGAAAGACCTTGTTTTGTCTGCATTTCTTGTTACAGGATTATAAAGGAACTGTTTAGTCTGGGATAATTGAGTAGAAAATTGTACTGGTTTTTTACCACCAAGCCATGGCTCAGTAAATGAAAAACTGTTCATTGTGTAAAATCTACTTGATTGTAATCTAAGCGCTAACTTTTGACCATCACCCATAGGAACAGGTTTGTATGCTTTTTTATTAAAGATATCTTTAATTGCAAAATTATTAAAAGATAAACCTAAAGTACCTATAAATCCTCCACCTCCATATCCACCTTGTAATTCAATTTGACTTGAACCACTCTCAACAACAGAATACTCCATATCTAATGTTCCATTTCCAGGGTTTACATTTTTAAAATCTGGTGAAATTTGTTGTGCGTCAAAATAACCTAATTGACCTAACTCACGCAAGGTTCTCATGACATTAGCCTTACTGTACAACTGACCAGGTCTTGTTCTTATTTCTCTGTAAATTACATGATCATTTGTTTTTTCATTACCAACAACCGAAATATTATTAAAATAGGCAGGTTTCCCTTCATTAATTCTTATCTCTAAATCGATAACATTACCATCAGCACTAACTTCAACAGGTGTCACGGATGAAAATAAATATCCATTATTTTGATATAAATTTGACAGATCATTTGCATCAGGATCAGAGCTATCGGCAATTCTTTTTTCAAGCTCAACTCCGTTGTAAGTGTCCCCTTCATTGATTTGTAAAATCTGATTAAGCTGTGAGTCCGTGTAGACAGTATTGCCTAAATAGTTGATATCACCAAATGTATATTTTTCTCCTTCTTCTAATTTTATTGAAACACTAGCCATGTTAGTATCTGTATCATAAACAAGAGTATCAATAAGAATTCTAGCATCTCTATATCCATTTTCTTTGTACTTATCGACTACTGCTACTAAATCTTCTTTAAAGTCATCTTTAATAAATTTAGATCTTTTTAAGACTCTAAAAGTATTTTTTTTCTTTGTGTTTTTCATTGCTTTTAACAATGTCTTGGATTTAATTTTTTCGTTTCCAATAAATGAGATATCCTCCAATTTAACCTTGCTGCCTTTACTGATATCCAAAAACATATTGACTTTTGATTTTGTAGTGCTGTCAATTACTGCTTCTGTTTTAATAGTTACCTTAGCTTTTAAAAATCCTTTTTTTCTATATGAATTTTCTAAATAATTTTTTGTAGTTGTTATCAAGTTTTCAGTTACTTTAACACCGTTTTGTAACTTATTTTCTTTGATAATATCTTCAGTTTTATTTTTTTTAATACCTGTGATAGTTAGACTAGTAAGCTCAGGCAAATCAACTAAAGAAATTTCAAGAAAAACGGTATCATTACTTTTTCTAGTTTCGAATATTTCAATTGAACTAAATAGGTTTGATCCCCATAATTTTTTTATGGCATTACTAATCTTTTCTCCAGGCAATGTTACTTTTTCACCCTTACCTAATCCTGAATAAGTTACTATAGTTTGAGGGCTAAATGTGGTATTGCCAGAAACACTAACATCACCAATAATGTAAGATTGTTTTTTTTCAGCTAATTGAGAGAATACCGATATTGAAGAAAGTAAAAATATATAGGTTAACTTTTTAAAATCTATTTTCAAAACTTTTTTTTTAAGTAAGCTGTTCACTTGTTTTTCCAAACCTTCTTTCTCTGTTTTGATAATCAGTTATCGCGTTCATTAAATGTTCGCTTTTGAAATCAGGCCATAATTCATCACTAAAATGCAATTCAGCGTAAGCAGATTGCCAAAGTAAAAAATTACTAATTCTTTTTTCACCACTCGATCTAATCATTAAATCAACATCTGGTAAATTTCGAGTGTAAAGATGCTGATTTATTAGCGATTCATCAATTTTTTCTGCAGAAATTATATTATTTTTAACTTTATCAGCGATATTTTTAACGGAATTTATGATTTCATCTCTGGATCCATAATTTAGTGCTAGTGTTAAAGTCATCCGATTATTATCTTTTGTATCACTACAAACCTTCTTCAAAAATGTTCTTACAATAAGTGGAATTTTGGAAATATCACCAATAGTTGCAAGTCTAATATTGTTTTTTTTAAGTTCCTTTAACTCAGATATCAAAGAGTTATGCAATAAATCCATTAGTAAATCAACTTCTATCTTTGGTCTTTTCCAATTCTCTGTTGAAAATGCAAATAAGGTTAAATTTTTCACTCCAAGCTTGGCACAAGTTTTAACAATTTCTTTAGCAGACTCTTTCCCTTCTTTATGACCTTGGTCCCTGGAGAGTCCCTTGTTTTTTGCCCACCTTCCATTACCATCCATAATAATGGCTATATGCTTTGGAATATTTGTATTTTCTTCTATCATTATTTAATAATTACAATAACAAGGTTTTCTTCCAAATGTGTACGATAAATTAATTAATGAAAACACATACCAGTCATTATTATTAATATTTCCAAAATTAGTGTAATTTTCTGTATTCGATAAACTTCCGTCTATATTATCTGTGAACATAAATCTCGATCCAATTTCAGCAGATAAAATTAATTGTTCAAATACCCTGTATTTAAACCCTAATATAAACGGAATGCCTAATGAATTAGTTTTTCCTCCTAGATTAGTAATGGCATTATTTTGATAACCTAACTTATCAAATTTAGTATATACTAACCCTGTAAAAAGATAAGGGGTGTATTTAATACCAGCTTCGTGTAAATTGAAATCAAAGAAAGTAAATTCCATACCGCTAGAAATTTCAAATAAATTATTTTCAAATAATAAGTCTCTTTCTATTCTACTTGGATCCTTGGAATTTGAATCATCTGCACTTATTTTTGAAGATAAAATTGATAGCCTGTAAGAGTGCCTAGGACTTCTGTTCCATTTTAGTATAATTCCATTTAAAAATTCATTTGGAGCTACAAATGAAGTTTCACCAACATCTCCAATAAAGTTGCTGCCACCCACAGCAATTCCAATCTCATAGATTTGACTGTACGAAAGCTGAATTGTAAAAAGTAAAATAATAACTAATCTCATACTTATAATAATCGTGTAAATATAATTAATACAATTATTTTTCATCTAATTGTTATAAGATAAAGAACTGTTTAAAATTTGATTTATTGTAGATTTCTTTTATCCTTTCCCCACATTAATTTTTCCCTAAGTGTGATTAAAAAACTTTCATTTTCTAATTCAATCATTTTTATTTTAAATGGAGATTTTTTTATTATTACTTCGTTAGAATTACTTAAAGTCGTAATTCTTGAGTCTAAGGATATTAAAAACTCATTTTCTCTACCATTAACCTTGATTTTAATTTCTGTACTATCAGGAATAATTAATGGTCTAGCATTTAAGTTATGTGGAGCTATTGGGTTTATTATAAGATTTTCTGCCTCAGGCATTATAATTGGCCCTCCGCAACTTAAAGAGTATCCAGTTGAGCCAGTGGGAGTAGAAATAATCAGTCCATCTGCCCAGTAAGAGTTCAAGTGTTTATTGTCTAGCTTGGTGTCGATTGAAATCATAGAAGTAGTGTTTTTCCTACTCAAGGTTATTTCATTAAGCGCAAAGTTTAATTTAGAAAGTTGTTGGTTGGTTTCTGAAGTTGAAACCTCAATTAGAGTCCTTTCTGAAATAGAGTAGTTTTTCAAAATAATTTCTTCAATTACTAGTTCTATATTTTCAATTTGAATTTTAGCTAAAAACCCTAATCTACCAGTGTTGACACCAACAATTGGAATAGATAAATCCTTAACAAAAGTGATCGCTTTTAAAATTGTACCATCTCCACCAATTGAAATAAGTAAATCAAAAGATTTGTCTAATTCATTAAACGAACTGACAGATTCTGAAATAAAACCTTTTAATGACTTGAAATACTCAAATTCTAAAAATACAGAAACTTTTTTCTTTTCTAAAAGGGATATTATTTTAGTAATGTATTCTGTTGGTTCGGATTTAAAAATTTTACCGAGAATAGCTACTTTCATTTAATCTAAATGTTTAAATATTTATCCAAATATTTTGACCTGTCTTTTAAATCATTTAAAAAGTCATCTTCTTCATGATTTGATAGAACCTCGTATTCAAATTCTCTTAGTAGTCTAAGAGCTGGAGCTAAGTCTTTTGCAGAAATTTTTACAATCGCTTCAATATGTTCTAAATTTTTATCAGAAATAGAAACGCTAAATATTTTAACATTATTAACTTCTAATATTTGACAAATTTCAGAAAAAGAAAAAGTATTAATGTTTTTTAACACTTTTATTGTCACCTGGTTTTCAACAAGATTATCTACTACCATATTGCTTGTAAATTTTAAACCAAATTACATAATTTACTTAAAGTAGTTTGTATTTTTACATTAAAATTAACAAATGACGAAATTAAGTGTTAATATTAATAAAATAGCAACATTAAGAAATGCAAGAGGAGGAAACAGTCCTGACTTAATTGAATTTGCAAAAAAGATACAAATGTTTGGTGCCCAAGGAATTACAGTCCATCCAAGGCCTGACGAGAGACATGTTAGATATTCCGATGTATATGAGTTATCACCAATAGTTAGTACAGAGTTTAATATTGAAGGAAATCCAAACGAAAAGTTTACTAAAATGGTTCTAGAAATTAAGCCAACACAAGTAACACTTGTTCCTGATGGTGTTAACGATATTACCTCATCATCTGGATGGGATACAATTAAAAATGAAAGTTTTTTAACAGAAATAGTTGGTGAGTTTAAAAGAAATAATATTAGAACCTCTATATTTCTTAATCCCGAAATCAAATTCATTGAAAATTTACATAAAATTGATCCCGATAGAATAGAGCTATATACTGAAGATTTCGCTATCAATTTTAAACTAGGAAACTATGCTGCAATCGACCCTTATGTTGAGTGTGCTGATCTTTTGAATCAACTTAATATAGGAATTAATGCAGGTCATGATTTGTCATTAGATAATGTAGAATTTTTTAAGAAAAAAATTAATAATTTATTGGAAGTTTCTATAGGACATGCATTAATAACTGAGAGTTTATTGTTAGGTCTTGAACCGGTTATCAAATCTTACTTGCAAAAATTGTCATGAAAATTCTTCACTCTAAAATAATTGGATCGGGCAACAATCACATTGTTATTCTTCATGGGTTATTAGGAATGGGGGATAATTGGAAATCGGTTGCAAATAAACTATCTAGTGATGACAGTTATTGTATTCATTTAATTGATCAAAGAAATCACGGTAAAAGTTTTCATTCAAATAAAATTAATTATGTTTTAATGGTCGATGATTTACATAATTATTTAGACCACCACGGAATTCACAAATGTCTTCTTATTGGTCATTCAATGGGTGGTAAAACTGCTATGATTTTTAGCATGCTTCATTCCAGATATTTAAATAAACTAGTTATTGTAGATATAGCGCCTAAAAAATATGAGCCTAAATTCAATTATTTATTTTTGGCACTTAAAGCACTAAATCTGGGAAAATATAGTTCAAGAAAAGAGATAGAAATTGAGCTAGCAAAAACAGTTAGTGAACAATCTCTTGTATTTTTTCTTTTAAAAAATATTGGAAGAGATAGTAATAACAATTTTTTCTTTAAATCAAATGTCAATGTTCTTCATCAAAATTTAATTATACTTATGGACAAATTAACTATTAGCCATAAGATCTTTGTTGACACATTTTTTGTTAAAGGTGACAAATCAGATTATATAATCGAAAGTGATGTTATTTTTGTCAAAGACAAATTTCCAAACTCAGAAATTATTTCAATCCCAAATTCAGGACATTGGGTACATGCGGAAAATCCAGATTATTTTCATGCGATATTACTTCAGATTTTAAAAAATTAAATCTGTAATTATAGTCTTGCCCTAATCTAAAATTTATTGTATTTTTGCGACCCAATTTTTAAAGCAAAAAATGAAAATTTCTAAAAAAAGTCTAGGTAAACAACACTCTTTAATTAGTGTTCAATTAATTGAAAAGGATTATTCTGAAAAAGTAAACGAAGTATTAGTTAATTATTCTAAAACAGCAAATATGCCAGGCTTTAGAAAAGGACATATTCCTCTAGGATTAGTTAAAAAACAATATGGTAAAGCAGTTATTGTTGATGAGGTAAACAAAATCATTCAAGAAGAATTAAGGAAGTATTTAGTTACTGAAAAGCTAGATATTTTAGGAAGCCCTATTCCTGTATCTAATGATGATATTGATTGGAGTTCTGGCGAACTTAATTTTGATTTCGAAGTTGGTTTAACTCCAGTTTTTGATATTAATTTAAAATTTAAGAAGCCAGTAACTAGTTATACAATTACAGCCGATGACAAAATGATTAACGACCAAATTGCTAATATTCAAAATCAATATGGAAAATTAATTAATAAAAAAGAGGTTTCTAAAGTAGATGAGATTACGGCATTGTTTGTTAATGAAGAGGAAGAAATTAATAATAAATTCACTTTTAAATTAGATAAAATTAAAAGTAAGTCTACTGCAAAATCTATTATTGGACTTAAAGTTGGAGATAAAATCACAATAAAAACTAATAATTTATTTGAAAATCAAGCAGATTTAGTTAGTGCATTAAAAATACCAACTGAAAAAGCTGAGAATTTAAAAATTGAAATTGAACTTTCAATTGAAGAAATTAACTTTAGAGAGCCAGCAGATTTAGATATTGAATTATTTGATAAACTTTTTGGAAAAGGGGTAGTTAAAACAGCTACAGAGTTGAAGAAAAAAATTGCAGAGGATGCTGAAAAACAATTTGTTCAGCAATCTGATCAAAAATTATTAAATGATGTGACTGAGTACCTTATCGATAATACCAAGTTCGTTTTACCGTCTGATTTTTTACATAAATGGATGCAAACAGCAGGCGAAAAAGAACTTACACTGGAAGAAGCTAAAGCAGAATATGAAAAATCTGAAAAAAGCATGAGATATCAATTAATTGAAGGTAAAGTAATTACTGAAAACAAACTTCAAGTTAATATGGATGATATTAAGTCCTACACTAAAGAAATGATTATTAATCAAATGCTACAATACGGACAAGCTAATCCTGGAGATAAAGAATTGGAGGATATTGTAACTAGAGTTCTTTCAAATCAAGATGAAGTTAAACGAATATCAGAGCAATTAACTAGCCAAAAAATATTATCTTTTTTTAAAGAAAATGTAAATCTAAAAGCAAAGAAACTTTCTTATGAGAAATTCGTTAAAGAAGTTTATGGAGCCTAATATTTAAAATCAGTATATTTAAATAAATTATTAAATCGTATGGATTATTCTAAAGAGTTTGAAAAGTTTGCTATAAAAGATCAAGGCATAAACAGTACTTATTATAATAAGATTGTAAGCAGTATGTACCCTAGTTCTTTAACTCCTAATATCATTGAAGAAAGACAAATGAATGCTGTTGCTATGGATGTCTTTTCAAGATTAATGATGGATAGAATTATCTTTATGGGGACAGCTATAAACGATCAAGTTGCTAATATTATACAGGCTCAGCTATTATTTTTAGAAAGTACAGACGCCTCTAAAGATATCCAGATTTACATTAATTCACCAGGTGGTAGTGTTTATGCTGGACTTGGTATATATGACACAATGCAATTAATAAAGCCAGACGTTGCAACTATTTGCACTGGTATGGCAGCTTCAATGGGGGCTGTTTTATTATGTGCAGGAGAGAAAGGTAAAAGAAGTGGATTAACACACTCCAGAGTTATGATTCATCAGCCATTGGGTGGTGCTCAAGGTCAGGCTAGTGATATTGAAATAACTGCTAGAGAAATATTAATTCTTAAAGAGGAATTATATAATATTATAAGTAAGCATTCTGGTCAAAAATACGACAAGGTCTACAAGGACAGTGATAGAGATTACTGGATGAAAGCGGATAAAGCTCTAGAATATGGAATGATTGACGAAATTCTTACAAGATCTTAAATTTATTTATCTATGAGTAAATCTGAATTACAATGTTCTTTTTGTGGAAAGAAAAAAGCAGAGACAGAACTGTTAATTGCTGGAATTGATGCCCATATTTGTGATCAGTGTATAGAACAAGCAAATGGTATTGTTATTCAAGAAGCTAGCTCGGATTTAAGTAATCCCGAAGTTTCTAAGACAAAACTTCTTAAACCCCAAGAAATTAAAAACTTTTTGGATGAATATGTAATTGGTCAAGATTTTACTAAAAAAATTCTATCCGTTTCAGTATACAATCATTACAAACGATTAAGTCAAGAAATTAACGATGATGTCGAAATTCAAAAAAGTAATATAATAATGGTTGGTCAAACTGGAACTGGAAAAACTTTAATTGCAAAAAGTATTGCAAAAATGTTAGATGTTCCATTGGCGATTGTAGATGCAACTGTTTTAACAGAGGCAGGTTATGTAGGGGAAGATGTTGAAAGCATTTTAACAAGATTATTACAAGCTGCAGATTACAACTTAGAAAAAGCAGAGAGAGGAATAGTTTTTATTGATGAAATCGATAAAATCGCAAGAAAAAGTGATAATCCATCCATAACAAGAGATGTTTCTGGTGAAGGTGTTCAACAGGCTTTACTAAAATTATTAGAAGGAACTATAGTTAATGTTCCCCCAAAAGGAGGAAGAAAACATCCAGATCAAAAATTTATAGAAGTAAACACTGAAAATATTTTATTTATTGCAGGTGGTGCATTTGATGGAATAGAGAGATTTATATCTAAAAGATTAAACATGGCCGCTATTGGATATAAATCTTCTAAAGAAGAAGTCATTTTGAAAGAAAACTTATTGCAATACATTAACCCAAAAGATTTAAAAGATTTCGGATTAATACCTGAAATTATTGGAAGATTACCAGTAGTTACTTACATGAATCCACTAGATGCAAAAGCTCTTCGAGCTATTTTAACTACTCCAAAAAATGCAATAATTAAGCAATTTGTTAAACTATTTGAAATGGATGATATTGATCTTCAATTTAAAGAGCCTGCATTAGATTATATTGTTGAAAAAGCTATAGATTATAACTTAGGAGCTAGAGGTTTAAGATCTCTCTGTGAAGAAATTTTAAATGATGCTATGTTTAGTATGCCAGGTGGAGCTAGTAAGAAATTAGTTGTAACTAAATCTTATGCAGAAAAGCAATTATCTAGAATTAGCTTAAAAAAACTAAAGGCAGCATCTTAAGTATTGAGTTTTAATAATTCTTCAATATATTTCCTGGAGTTAGATAGCCTTGGAATTTTATTTTGACCTCCTAACTTATTTCTTTTTTTCATCCATTTGTAAAAAACTCCTTTTTTACCTACAATAATCTCTGGTTTATCTAAAGAAATACTATTATATCTTTTTGCTTCGTAATCTGAGTTTTCATGCTTTAAGAGTTCGTCAATTAAATTTGTAATTTCTTGCATATTTGAAGGTGATTTATTGAATTCAATTAACCATTGATGTCTTCCTTTTTTCTTTCCATCCATATAAACAGGAGCAACCGTATATTCAACAACTTCTAAATCCTTTGTCTTACATAGATTTTTAATTGCATTGTCACTGTTTTCTATTATAACTTCTTCCCCAAATACATTTATAAAATGTTTTGTTCTGCCTGTTACAACTATTTTATATGGATTAATTGAAGTAAATCGAATTGTATCACCAATTTTATATCTCCAAAGGCCTGCGTTAGTAGTAATAACAATTGCATAGTTTTTATTTAGCTCTACTTGAGATAGATTAATAATTGTTTGGTTTTGATAATCATCCATAGGGATAAATTCATAGTATATTCCATAATCCAACATTAATAAAAGATCCTTGGAATCATTAGAATCCTGTACAGCAAAAAAACCTTCCGAAGCATTGTATATTTCGTAATATTTAACCTTATCAGATTTGAGTATAGAATTATACTGATTTAAATATGGATTAAAACTAACTCCTCCATGAAAATAGACTTCTAAATTTGGCCAAATTTCATTAATAGAGCTTTTATTTGTAACCTCTAATGCTCTATTTAGAAGGGTTAGCATCCAAGACGGGACACCTGCTAAACTTGTAACATTCTCTTTTATTGTTTCATTAATTATAGCATCCATTTTATATTCCCAATCACTCATTAAAGCAACTTTTTTTACTGGGGTACTTGTAAAATCAGCCCAGATTGGCATATTTTCAATTAAAATTGCAGAAAGATCACCATATATGCTGCCATTTTCAGAATAGGTGGATTTGCTTCCTCCTAATCGAAGATTTTTTCCTTCAAACAATTTTGAGTTTTCATTATTTGAAAGATAAAGACATAGTAAATCTTTGTTTGCTGCATAATGACAATAATCCAAAGATTCTTGACTTATAGGAATGAATTTACTTTTAGAGTTTGTAGTTCCACTAGATTTAGCAAACCATTTTATTTCAGTGTTCCAAAAAATATTTTTTTCTCCTTTTCTAGACCTTTCAATCATCTCTGAAATTTCCTCATAAGTTGAAACAGGAACTCTTTCACTAAATTCTTTGTAACTCTTAATCGACTCAAAATCATATAGTTTTCCTACTGAAGTATTTTTAGCTGAACTTAAGAGTTTTAGTAGTAATTCGTTTTGAACTTCATTAGGATATTTCAAGAACAATTCTATTTGATGAATCCGTTTTTTTAGAAACCAAGAGGTTACCGAATTAATAAAAGGATTTACCATTTTTTCATATATTTATAGAATACTAAAATTAGTAATATTTTCATGAAATTTCAAGGTGTTATCAGAAAAATGCAGAGTGAGTTTAAAAGTCCTATAAAATACTATATGGAATTTGATAATGATTTCATTTGTCTTAATGATTTACTTGATAAAGAAGTTTCTATTAAGTTCCTTCATTATTTTTGTTTAAGCTGTGAAAAAGAAAAAGAAATCTTTAGACAAGGTTATTGTAAAAATTGTTTTTTTGAACAACCTCAGGCTGGAGATTGGATTATTAAGCCAGAGCTTAGTACAGCCCATTTAAATATTGAAGATAGAGATTTAGACTATGAAAAAAGTGTTCAATTGCAACCACATATTGTATACTTAGCTAATACTGGGCAAATTAAAGTTGGAGTTACCAGAAAGGGTCAAGTTCCATACAGATGGATTGATCAAGGAGCACATCAAGCCATTGAATTAGTAGAAGTTCCAAATAGATTTTTAGCAGGAATAACTGAAGTTGCTATAAAAGAGTTTATAAGTGATAAGACCAACTGGAGAAAAATGCTAACTAATGACTCGAATGAGCTTGATATAATGTCTTGTAAAGAAGATATTAAAAAACATATTCCAATAGAAACTCTTGATTATTATATACAAAATAACAGCAAAACAGATATTGATTTTCCAGTCAACGAATACCCCATTAAACCACTTACTCAAAAACTTATAAAAACAAAGGAAATTAAAGGAACTCTAAAAGGAATTAAAGGTCAATATTTAATTTTTGAGGAAAATAAAGTTTTTAATGTTAGATCTCACGAAGGCTTTGTTGTAGAGGTGTCTTTTTGAAAAATCAATCAATATTAATTTCTTCATTTATTTTTAGATTAAACTTTCTTCTAAATAGATAGACCCCTAAGTATAAAAAAGGAGTATCAATAAGTGCAATTATAATTTTAAATAAAAAACCAGAAATTAGTAAACCCATAAACTGATCCCACTTTAATACATCAAAAACACAAAGTAAGAATGTAATGGTAAAAGTGTCTATAAATTGAGAGAAAAAAGTAGAAAAGTTATTTCTAAGCCAAAGCATTTTACCATTGGTTAAATTTTTCCAAAAATGATATATATGAATATCTACAAATTGAGCAAATAGGTAAGTTATCATGCTTGCAAATACTGCGATTATTGTACTTCCAAATACTTTTGAAAATAACTGATCTCCAACAGGCGAATCTACAATTGCAGGAACAGAATCTGCAACTAAGATTATCAAAATTGAAAATATAGATGCGAAAATACCAACAGTTACCATTTGGTTAGCCTTTTGTTTCCCATAAATTTCACTAATTAAGTCTGTAATTAAAAAGGTGATAGGGTAGGGTAAAATACCCACAGAAAGAATAAATAAATCGACTCCAAATATTTTTATATCAAATGGATGCCAATAAAAAAACTTTTGAAATATTAAATTAGAAACAACCAAAGATGTGATAAACAGAGCTCCTAGTATTAGGTATATTTTTTGTGCTAATATTTTATTTTTTGCTGTCATTAATCCAAAATATTAATTGAGGTAAATATAACATTTTGAATTTCTTTTTGTTTAATTTGTACCAATGAAATCTTTTAATAAATATCATATTTCTATTGGCTCTAATATTGGAGATAGGCTGCAAAACCTTCAAAATGCAATCGATTTAATCCATTTAGAAATTTCTATTGTATCTTCTATATCTCCTATATATAAAACGAAATCTATAGGTTTTAAAGGAGACGATTTTTATAATATTTGTATTTCTTTTTTCTCTAATGACGACCCAAATAACTTACTGCAATCTCTTCTAAATATAGAAACAAAACTTGGAAGAACTAGAAGTGATAAAAATGTCTATGAATCCAGAACAATTGATCTTGATATTATATTAATTGAGGACCAGATTATTAATAATAATCTATTAACGGTACCTCACCCTTCCATGCATTTGCGTGAATTTGTCTTAGCCCCATTGAATGACATTGATCCTAATATAAACCACCCAATTTTAAATAAAAACTCTAACGAATTACTACAGTCGTGCAAGGGTAGTAATGTTAAAAAACTTTCTAAAGTTTTGTCCAACCCCAAAGATCAATTCAATATTTCAAAATTTAAATACATCGCTATTGAAGGAAATATTGGAGCTGGTAAAACTTCACTAGCTAAAAAAATATCTATAGACTTTAACTCAAAATTAATTTTGGAAAGGTTTGCCGATAATCCTTTTCTTCCAAAATTCTATGAAGAACCAGACAGGTATGCATTTACTTTAGAGATGTCTTTTTTAGCAGAAAGATATCAGCAAATTACGGATGACTTGTCACAATTGAATATTTTTAGTGACTCTATTGTCAGTGATTATGACATATTTAAATCATTAATTTTTTCTAAAATTACTTTAAGTGAAGATGAGTTTGCATTATATAGAAAGCTGTTTTTCTCTATGTATAAAGATATTCTCAAACCTGATTTATATATATATCTTAATCAAAATATTGATAGATTAAAAGAAAATATTAAAAAACGCGGTAGAGATTACGAACAAAATATAGATTCAAAGTATTTAAAAAATATTAACTCTGGTTATCTTGATTTTCACAAAACTCAAACAGATTTAAATATAAAAATTATTGACATTAATAACATGGATTTTGTAAATAACAGAATTGATTACTTAAATATATTAAAATCTATTTGTCAGTAGTTTCTTATTTAAAAACAGAGTTCCAAAGTACAATCCCTACACTAACTGAAATATTTAAAGAATGCTTGGTTCCAAGCTGAGGTATTTCAATAACATCATCACTTTGGTTAATTACTTCTTGATCAACCCCTTTAATTTCGTTTCCAAATATAAAAGCATATTTTTTACCCTTTTCAAATTTGTACTCATGAAGTTTACTAGACCCTTCACATTGCTCAATTGATATAACGCTTATCCCTTCCTTTTGTAATTGATTTACTAATTCTAATGTGCTAGTTGTGTGGTGCCATTCTACACTTTCTGTACTTCCTAGGGCTGTCTTGTTGATGTCTTTGTGAGGAGGAGTTGCTGTTATCCCACACAAATAAATTTTTTCTATCATAAAAGCATCACTAGTTCTAAAAATACTTCCAATATTATTTAAGCTTCTAATATTATCAAGTATGACAATAACAGGACTTTTTTTAGCTTCTTTAAATTCTTTAGGGCTAATTCTATTTAGCTCACTGTTTTTTAATTTTCTCATTCTAGAAAAATAATTTAGTATATCTTCTTTTAATGTCTTTTTAAAAAAATAAATATTAGTTACATTAGCAACACGTGTTAATATATCAGTAAAAATAAATATTTAAAACTAGTCTACGTTGTCTAAAACAGTAAAAAAAATAACCCCTTTAATGAAGCAGTATAATGCTATCAAGGTAAAATACCCTGATGCATTGTTGTTATTTAGAGTCGGAGATTTTTATGAGACTTTTGGTCAGGATGCAATAAAGACTGCTAAAATATTAGGGATTATCTTAACCAAAAGAGGAGCAGGTAGTTCAAGTGAAACAGAACTTGCTGGTTTCCCTCACCATTCATTAAACACATATCTGCCTAAGCTAGTAAAGGCTGGGCTAAGAGTTGCTATATGTGATCAATTAGAAGATCCAAAGCTAACTAAGACAATAGTCAAAAGAGGAGTAACAGAATTAATAACCCCAGGTCTTGCGATTATAGATGAAGTGCTATCTCCAAAAACAAATAATTTTTTAGCTGCAATTAGCTTAGGTAAACAAATTGGTATTTCTTTTTTGGATGTTTCCACAGGAGAGTTTTTAATTTCAGAAGGAACTGTTGATGAGGTAGATAAGCTTCTTCAAAATTTTAATCCTAGTGAAATATTAGTTTCCAAACAAAAAAAACAAGACTTCAGCTCAAAATTTAGCTACCCATATCAACTTTTTTATCTTGAAGATTGGGTCTTTCAACATGACTTTGCTAAAGAGTCTATTTGTTCGCATTTTAAAACTAAGAACCTTAAAGGTTTTGGAATTGAAAATTTAAATGATGGTGTTATAGCCGCAGGAGCTATTATGCATTATTTAAGTGAAACACAACACCAGAAAATTAATCATATATCTTCAATTAAAAGAATACCAAAAGAGGATTATGTATGGATGGATAGATTTACCACAAGAAACTTAGAGCTTTTTAATTCAAATAATTTAAATGCGGTTACTTTAATTGATGTTATCGATAAAACAATATCTCCAATGGGTGGTAGACTACTTAAAAGATGGTTAGCACTTCCCCTAAAAGATCTTAAAGAAATAAATAGTCGCCAAGAAGTGGTTGAGTTTTTTATTCAAGATTTAAATTCTTTAAATCAAATCCAACATCACATTAAATTAATTGGTGATATAGAAAGACTCATTTCTAAAGTTGCTACTTTTAAAATAAGTCCAAGAGAAGTAATTCAATTAAAAAATTCTCTTGAGGCAATTATACCAATTAAATCACTTGCAGAAAAATCTACTAATGCTTCTGTAAAAGAAATTGGTGATAATTTAAGTAATTGTGATAAGCTAAGGGATAGGATTAAAGAAACTCTTTTGGAAGAAGCCCCAGTTAATATTTTAAAAGGAAATTCTATATCCTCTGAATATTCAAAGGAGTTAAAAGAATTAAGAAATATTGCTTTTTCAGGCAAAGAGGTGTTGGATCAAATGCTAGTTAGAGAAAGTGAAGCGACAGGTATTACATCTCTAAAAATAGCTTCAAATAACGTGTTTGGATACTACATAGAGGTCAGAAACACTCATAAAGATAAGGTCCCAGAGCATTGGATAAGAAAACAAACATTAGTAAGTGCAGAAAGATATATTACTGAAGAATTAAAGGAGTATGAATCTAAGATACTTGGTGCTGAAGAAAAAATAATGGCCCTTGAAATTCAAATTTTTAATGATTTAGTTCAATGGATGGGTGACTTTATAAAGGAGGTTCAAAATAATTCGTTTTTAATAGCAAAATTAGATTGCCTTTCTGGATTTAGTCAATTGGCTATAGAGAATGATTACTGCAAACCTATCATAGATGACTCTCATGACTTAGATATTAAAGATGGTAGACATCCTGTTATTGAAAAACAATTAAAGGCACACGAATCGTACATTTCTAATGATGTCTTTTTAGATGCAGAGAAACAACAAATTATAATGATCACTGGGCCTAATATGTCTGGTAAATCTGCCATATTAAGGCAAACAGCAATAATTGTTCTAATGGCTCAAATGGGTAGTTTTGTCCCGGCAAAATCCGTAAGAATGGGTTGGTTTGATAAAATATTTACTAGAGTAGGAGCGAGTGATAATATTTCCATGGGGGAGTCTACTTTCATGGTAGAAATGAATGAAACTGCATCAATATTAAATAATATTTCTAGTAGAAGTTTAATTCTTCTGGACGAAATAGGTAGAGGTACTAGTACCTATGATGGGATATCAATAGCATGGGCTATTAGCGAGTTTTTACATGATAATGTATCCAAACCAAAAACTCTTTTTGCAACACATTACCACGAATTAAATGAAATGACTTCTTCTTTTAAAAGAATAAAGAATTTTAATGTTTCTGTAAAGGAAGAAAAAAATGATGTACTTTTTTTAAGAAAATTAATCCCAGGTGGTAGTGAACATAGCTTTGGAATACATGTTGCTAAAATGGCTGGTATGCCTTCAAAGGTTTTAAATAAGGCTCATCAGATTTTAAAAAAACTAGAAAAATCACACTCCAATGAGGAATTAACTGGCAAGGTTAAGTCAATAAAAGACGATATTCAACTGCAGTTTTTTAATTTAGATAACCCTATTTTGGAAGAGTTGAAAGATGAAATATCAAAAATTGATATTAATTCATTAACACCAGTTGAAGCTTTACTTAAACTTAGCGAACTTAAAAAAAAGATAGATAATTAATAAGTGCTTATTTTTTTAAAAAACACTTTGCTATTATAAGAATTATATTAAATTTGCACCCGCACCTTTTGGTGTTCGTTCATTAAAAAAACTGCGAAAGTAGCTCAGGGGTAGAGCATCACCTTGCCAAGGTGGAGGTCGAGGGTTCAAATCCCTTCTTTCGCTCTGATAAAATATAATGCTGAAGTGGTGGAATTGGTAGACACGTTGGACTTAAAATCCAATGGACTGTAAGTCCGTGCGGGTTCAAGTCCCGCCTTCAGTACAAAAGGGGTTAATCTTTAAGATTAACCCCTTTTTTTATTTA
>Ga0209197_1000347_pt1 | contig 33504 bp, 31 predicted proteins | sample COGITO_mtgs_1105_4_FD_184802 | JGI IMG/M metagenome (GOLD analysis project Ga0209197, IMG submission 184802) | Pelagic marine microbial communities from North Sea - COGITO_mtgs_110512 (SPAdes) (version 2) | ecosystem: Environmental > Aquatic > Marine > Epipelagic ... | reverse complement strand
AATATACTGGACTGATAACAAAAAAACCGACAAATGTTGGTATAAAGAATGCTAATAAAAAAAGAGTTTTTTGCGATGGTAATGTAAACTTTGTCAACGCTTTTTTAATGTGCTTGTAAGAGAATATAATACAAATACTAAATAAAACTGGAAGCAATAAAAATAATTGATGGCCAACTGCTCCAAAAAATAAGGTTGGTTTTATTTCAAATTTACCGATGGAGCTTGTTCTTTCAGAAGATTGAAAAGCAAAAGAGGCAAATTCATTTTGATAGTTCCACCACCAAACCGGAAAGGTTACTGCTACCGATATCATAATCCCTAACCACAACCAAGGGTTAATCAAAAGTTTTCTATATTTTGAAGAAAAAATAAGAAAACCAAAGACCCCAATTTGTAAAAGTAGAGCTGTATATTTACTATTAAATGCTAATCCCATGCATATTCCGGCAAGTACCCAATACCATTTTTTTTCTTCAAAAATTGCCTTATACAGGCATAATATACTTAAGGTCCAAAACAATAATAAAGGAACATCAGGTGTTGAATTGAAAGAAATAATGGAAATAAAAATTGTAGATGCTAACAAAATCATACTTCTAGACAATCGGTGTTTTGACAGAAAAAGAGATGCTAATTTGTAAAAACTAAGTATGGTTATTGAAGTAATTGTAAAATCGGCAAGTTTAATAACAAAAACAGATTGACCTAATATATCTGTAAAAATCCTTAAAATATACCCAATCATTCCAGGATGATCAAAATAAGAAAGTGAAAGGTTTTGACCGTATAAATAATAATAAGCATCTTGAGGCATTAGGCCCATAAATGGTAATAACAAAAAGCGAAATAATTGAAATCCTATAACCCAAGAAATTGCAGTATTATTCTTTATAAATGAGGTAATTTTTTTCAAACTGTTAAATCTTTCAAGGATAGTTTATGAGGTTTCGTCCAATAAATCTGGACGTATTTGTTGTGTACGTTCATAGGCTTTGTCAGAGCGCCATTCATCTATTTTTGGAAAATTTCCAGACAATAATATCTCAGGCACTTTCATGCCTTCGTAATTTGAGGGCCTTGTGTATACTGGTGGAGATAGTAAATTATCTTGAAAAGAATCTGTTAGAGCCGATGTTTCATCACCTATAACTCCCGGTATTAAACGTACAATACTATCAACTAAAACGGCAGCGGCTAATTCACCTCCTGTTAACACATAATCTCCAATAGAGATCTCTTTGGTGATGTATTTTTCACGAACTCTTTGATCTACTCCTTTGTAATGACCTGTAAGGATTAAAATATTTTCTTGTAAAGAAAGGGTGTTTGCTGTAGATTGGTTTAAAGTCTTTGCATCTGGAGTCATATAAATGATTTCATCATACCTTCTTTCTGCTTTTAATGCTTCAATACATTTAGAAATTGGCTCAATCATTAAAACCATGCCCGCACCACCACCAAATTGTGTGTCATCTATTTGTCTGTAGTTTCCCAGTCCAAAGGTTCTTAAATCATGAATAACAACCTCTGCCAAGCCCTTTTCTTTTGCTCTTTTAACAATAGAATGATTAAAAGGACTTTCTAATAAATCTGGTGCTGCTGAAATAATGTCTATACGCATAGGTGCAAATGTACAAGAAATGTTGGTCTTAAAAAGACTTATAAATGAATGTCCTTACCGTTTTTTAAAACTACAAAAAACAAAGTCTTGAGCTGTTTTAAAAGGAGTTTGGTGTGTTTCTCTTATGCATTTAATAGGCTCAAAACCTGCATTAAAGGCTTCAGACATCTTATTTTTTGAGTATTGGGTAATTTCAAGACCACTACATTTTAAAGGTCCATTATCAGAAAAAGCACCTATAATTAGATTTCTAGATACAAATTTCTGGGTTAAAGAAATATAAGTATCTATCTGATTTTTTGTTGTCAAAAAGTGAAAAGCTGCACGATCATGCCAAATATCATAGGATGTGTCTGGTATAAAATCTAAGACATCACTAACAATCCAGGTAATTAGATTCGCTTTTTTTCCTAACCGCTCTTGGGCTCTTTGTAAGGCTTTTTTAGAAATATCTAACACAGTAATATTCGTATATCCTTGCTCAAGTAAAAAATCTACCAAATGGCTATCACCACCACCAATATCTATGATTTTCACCTCTTTAGATAGTTGAAAGGAATTGATAAAGTTTAGTGAAGTTTCTGGAATTTCTTGAGTCCAACTTACCTGTTCTGGTGTTTTAGTTTCGTAAACAGTTTCCCAATGTTGTTTTGTGTTAGAAGACATAATTAGTTGTTAATATGATGAAAGATATGTGAAAGTATTCATTTACAAACCTACTTATAATAATTCAATAGCTGCTTCTGCACAACGTTCACCATCCATGGCTGCAGATACAATTCCACCAGCATAGCCACCACCTTCACCGCAAGGAAATAATCCTTTAATCTCAGGATGCTCTAAGTTTTCTTTTCTAGGAATATTTACTGGAGAAGATGTTCTAGATTCTACTCCTACAATATTGGCTTCATTGGTATAATACCCGTGCATTTTTCTACCAAAAGCTTCAAACCCTTTTCTTAAACGACTTCCTATTAATTTAGGCAATAAAGAATGCATTGGTGCAGAATTTAACCCTGGTTGATACGATGTTTCATTTAAATTTGAAGACAGCTTTCCATCCATAAAATCAACCAATCTTTGGGCAGGTGCGGTTTGTGTTCTTCCCCCTGCAGTAAAAGCCAACCGTTCTAGATTCTTTTGATACTCTAAGCCTTTTAATGGGCCAAATTGATCATATTTAGGAATGTCTTTGTCTATATTTATTTCTACAACAATACCAGAATTAGCAAATTTATTATTACGCCTAGATGGAGACATGCCATTTACAACAACCTCTCCGCTTGCTGTTGCTGCAGGAACAATAAATCCGCCTGGGCACATGCAAAAAGAATACACACCTCTGTTATTTACTTGATGAACAAGGCTATAAGCTGCAGCTGGAAGCAACTCGTCTCTAGTTCCCTCACAATTGTATTGAATACTGTCTATAATCTCTTGAGGATGCTCTACACGAACTCCCATGGCAAAAGATTTTGCTTTGAGTGCAATATTTTTTTTATGAAGCAATTCATACATGTCTCTTGCAGAATGACCAGTTGCTAAAATTACTGAATTAACAGTCATTTCGTTTCCGTTTTTTAAGACGATTGCTTTTAATTGATTATTCATAATGATAAAATCTGTTACTTGTGTGTTGAAATAAATTTCTCCACCAAATTTTAAGATGGTTTCACGAATATTTTGAATAATTTTTGGAAGCTTGTTTGTTCCAATATGTGGATGTGCATCAATTAAAATTTGTTCTGTTGCTCCATGATAGACTAAATTTTCAAAAATACGTCTTACATCACCTCTCTTTAAACTTCTAGTGTATAGTTTTCCATCAGAATAGGTGCCAGCACCGCCTTCTCCATAACAATAATTAGAATTCTCATTAACAATATGATCCTGATTAATGGCTTTGATATCTCGTCTTCTTTCTTGTACATTTTTGCCTCTTTCTAGAATTATTGGCTTATACCCAAGCTCAATACATCGCAAAGCAGCATACATACCAGATGGGCCAAATCCTACAATATGAATTTCTTTGGCATTAGAAACCTCTTTATAATCAAAAATAGTTGATGATTTTTCAGGAATGGGCTCGTTGATGAAAACAGCAACTTTATAGTTGAAAAAAGTTTCTTTTTTTCTGGCATCAATAGACTTTCGAAGTACTTTTATGCCACTAATTTCTTTAGAGTCAACTCCTAGTTTACGAGCAGCTTTATAAAGTAAAGACCCTGCTTTTTTTTCTTCAATAAGATTTGTTCGGAGTTGAATCTCTTGTACCATATTGCAAACTTACTAGATATATTTTTGTTTTTAGAGTAGGATCTTAAAAACAATGCGGCATTTGTTTTATAATATCAAAAGAAAAGCTATTTAGAGGCTACTACAATTCTGTCGTTTCCAAACATATCTTTTTTTAATTGAATGTTCTTTAGCCCTTTTTTATTTACTAAATCTATTGTTTCTGTTCCTAAATACTGATTAATTTCAAAAAACAATAGGCCGTTTTTATTCAAATATTTTTTAGCTAATTCGGCAATTTTAGCATAAAATATTAGTGGGTTGTCGTTTTCAACAAACAAAGCTACGTGAGGTTCATTTTTTAAAACATTATTTTTAAGTTCTTTCTTTTCTAATTCTCTAACATAGGGTGGATTAGAAATAATAATATCATAGTGTTGATCTAATGCAACTGTTTTTAAAATATCTTGTAAAATAAAATGAATATCAACATTATTTAAAACAGCATTTTTTTTCGCCACCGTTAGTGCTTCCTCAGAAATATCAATAGCGCTTATTTTTGCAAAAGGAAGTTGTTTTTTTAAAGAAATAGGAATGCAACCACTGCCGGTTCCAATGTCTAATATCTTTAATTGTTTTTTATCTGTGGTCTGTTTAGTAGAGGTATTAAAAGTTTTAAACCTTGAAGATTCTGAAACTACCCACGCCACCAATTCTTCTGTTTCTGGTCTTGGAATCAGTACATGTTTATTTACAACAAATGGCAAGCCATAAAATTCAGTTTTTCCTATAATGTATTGTAAGGGTACTTCCTGTTCTAGTTGTTTTGTGGCAGATTGTAGCAGATTGAGAGTCTCTTGGGTAATTTTAAAATCTGACTTTAAAACGATGTCTACTCTTCTAAAACCTAAGTATTCTTCTAGCAACAAAAAGAAAAAAGAATCTATTTCCGTTATTGGATATATCGTTTTAAGAGTTTCGTTAAAATAGTTTCTGTATTGTTTTACGATCATAATTTTCGAATCATCCAAACATCACAAGAGTAATGGCAGGTATTACCCATTGGAGCATCAATATTTTTAAAACCGTTCCTCATATATAATTTTTGAGCAGCTGTCATATAGGGCATGGTTTCTAAATAGCATTGTTCAAAACCAAATTCTTTGGCTTTCATCATACATTTTTCTATGATACTGGCTCCCAGACCTTTTCCTCTAATTCCATCTAAAAAGTACATTTTTTGTAATTCGCAGGTGTTTTTCTCAGAACCATCTAGTTGTGCAACGCCACCACCTCCAAGTACTTTTCCGTGGTGTTCCACAACAAAATAAATTGACTTATCTTTTTGATAATTACTATGCATGTCTTCTAGAGCGATATCTTCATAGGCAGTACCAATTTTTGGAGCACCCATTTCTAAAATAACTTGTTGTACTATACTTTTTATTTGTTCATTATCACGAGGTTCTATTTCTCTAATGATATAATCTGAATTTGTCATTTAATCCTGTATTTTTGCTTTACAAAGTTACTTTTTTTTGAATCATGAGCACTACATAAAAAGATGTCTTGAAATTTCTAAACTAGGAATTGGAACAACACGTCCAAATCCTTCTGTTGGCGCTGTTTTAGTTGTTGATGATAGAATTATTGGAGAAGGGTTTACAAGTCCATATGGAGGCAATCATGCAGAAGTAAACGCAATTTCTGCTGTGAAAGATCAAACTCTTTTAGCAATAGCAACCATGTATGTGACTTTAGAGCCTTGTTCTCATTTTGGTAAAACACCGCCTTGCGCAGATTTAATTATTAAAAGTGAGATTAAAAAAGTGGTGATTGGCTGTATAGACTCTAATGTATTGGTTGCAGGAAAAGGTATAGAAAGATTGCAAAATGCAGGATGTGAAGTTATTGTTGGCGTCTTAGAAAAAGAATGCAAAGCTCATCACAGACGATTTTTTACATTTCAAACCAAAAAGAGACCATTTATTATTTTAAAATGGGCGCAAACTTTAGATGCTTATGTAGCTCCAAAAAATAGGGCTATCCAAGCCCCCGTTTGGATTACCAATGAAGCTTCCAGACAATTAGTTCATAAGTGGAGATGTGAAGAACAAGCAATATTAGTTGGAACAACTACTGTTTTAGATGATAATCCAGGATTAGATGTTCGTTATTGGAAAGGAGAAGATCCTGTAAGAATTGTCATAGATAAAGAGTTGAAAATTCCCACTAATTTAAAAGTGTATGACGGCTCTGTAAAAACAATTTTCATTAATGAAAGTAGTACTTATGTAAAAGGCACTATTTTTTTTGAAAAAATAAACTTTTCAAAACCCATTGCAATTCAAATTTGTGAAGTACTCTTTAAACACAATATTCAATCTTTAATTGTAGAAGGAGGTACAAAAACAATACAAACTTTTATTGATGAAAACCTATGGGATGAAGCAAGGGTTTTTTCTGGTGAAGTTCATTTTAATGACGGTGTAAATGCTCCTAAATTTGATGTAATTCCTACAAAAGAAGAAAATATAAAAGGAGATATTCTTAAAACGTATTTAAATGATTAAAAATATAGTTTTTGATTTTGGAGATGTGTTTATCAATTTAGATAAAGAAGCCACCTTTAATCAATTAAGTGCATTAGGAGTTACTAAGTTTTCTATTGAAATGATAGAAGTGGCAAAACAATATGAAATAGGCAAGATAAGTACTCAAGAATTTGTGGATACATTTAGTTTGATGTTTCCTGCCATTTCTGAGATCGAATTTAAGAATGCCTGGAATGCTATTTTGAAGGATTTCCCTCTTCACAGACTCCATTTTCTTAGAAAACTAGCTGACTCAAAAAAATATCGAATCTTTTTATTGAGTAATACCAATAGTTTACATATTTCTTGGATTCAAAAAACTTTGGGTTCCAAGTTGTATTCAGAATTTAAAAAATGTTTTGAGAAATTTTATCTATCTCATGAAATACATTTAAGGAAGCCTAATGAAGATATTTATAAATTTGTATTGAATACAAATAGATTAGTACCAGAAGAAACTTTTTTTATAGACGATACAGAAGAAAATACGATTACCGCAAGTACCCTAGGAATTAAAGTGTGGAATATAAATCCTACTTGTGAAGATGTTGTAGATTTGTTTTCCCAAAAAGAATTTAGCTAATGTTTTATTTACTCATCAGTATTTGTATCTCAAGTTTTCTATTTGTTATTTTTAAATTATTTGATGTTTTAAAGATTAATACATTTCAGGCAATTGTTGTCAATTATTTTGTGGCAGCTGTTTTGGGGTTTTACCTCTCTAATAATTCAGTTTCTTTTCAAGAAATTCCAAATCAACCATGGTTCTTAGGAGCTTTTTTGTTAGGCATCATGTTTATACTCGTTTTTAATGTGATGGCATTAACCTCTCAAAAAAACGGTCTATCAGTGGCCTCAGTTTCAAGTAAAATGTCTGTAGTTATTGCCATTGTATTTGGAGTATGGTATTATGAAGAGAGTCTTGGTCTTGTGAAATTATTAGGAATTCTATTAGCGTTAATAGCTGTTTATTTGACTTCTGTTAAAGAAAAAAAAGAAACCACTGGGAAACAGATAAGTTTGTTGTTTCCCATACTATTGTTTTTTGGATCTGGAGCTATTGACACCAGTTTAAAATTTATAGAAACAACATTTGTTGAAGAAGGAGGGGTTCCATTATTTTCTGCAACTATTTTTGGATGTGCTTTTATTTTAGGAATTATCTCTTTGTTATATCAAATAGTAAAAGGAACGTTTAGGTTTGAATTTAAAAATATTTTAGGAGGTGTTTTATTAGGAGTACCAAACTATTTTTCAATCGTATATCTTTTAAAAGCGTTAAGCACAGATGGAATGGAAAGTTCAACGGCATTTACATTAAACAATGTTGGAATTGTTATCCTTTCAACCCTTTTTGGCTTGTTCATTTTTAAAGAAAAGTTAATTTGGAAGAATTGGTTTGGTATTGTCATCGCTGTTGTTAGTATATTACTTGTGATGTCTGCCAATGGATGATATTTATAAAACCATAGAGAAACCATCAATAGAAACGCTATTTAAAGATAGAAATAGTAAGTTTTATGGATATGCTTTTCCAGTAACATCTGAGGAGGCTGTAAAAACTTCTTTAGAACTCTTAAGAAAGAACCATCATACCGCGCGTCATTTCTGCTATGCTTGGCAATTAGGAATTGAATCTATTAGGTTTAGAGCAAATGATGATGGAGAGCCCAGTAATACAGGAGGAATGCCAATTTATGGACAAATTCAATCATTTGATGTAACCAATATTTTAGTAGTTTCTGTTCGATATTTTGGAGGAACAAAATTAGGGGTAGGAGGTTTAATTAATGCCTATAGATCTTCCGCAAGATTAGCGTTAGAATCTTCAATTATTGAAGAAAAGACAATCGATGTTTTTTATCAACTTAATTTTCAATACGATTTAATGAGCAAGGTGATGAGAATTATCAAAGAAAACTCAATCAGCATTCAGGATCAGAAATTATATATGGATTGCGAAGTAACTATTGCTGTCAGGAAATCAAACTCTAGTAAGATATTTGAAATTTTTGATACTTTTTATAAGGTGAAAATAAATCTTCTAGATCTCTAGTTTTTCTAAAATATAATCAGGGCACTTTATGGGTTTGTTTGTTTTCATATCCATGAATGCCAATATTGAATTCCCTGTTGATATCTTTTCTTTATCTTGATTAAAAATCTCATAATCAAATTCTATTTTGACTAATGGTCTTTTTTTTAAAAAAACATAAATTGTCAATACATCATCATATTTTGCAGACTTAACAAAATTAAAAAATAGTGAAATAACGGGTAGCATAATACCACTATTTTCCATATCTTTATATCTAATCCCCAGATCCCTAAGCCATTCCGTTCTTGCAACTTCAAAATAAGTTGCATAATTTCCGTGATAAACAACACCCATTTGGTCTGTTTCACCATAACGAACGCGAATAGAAGTAGAGAATTTTTTCAATTTTTATGTTATTTTAATATGTTTTCATTTTACGCAAAAAATAATTAATAATCAATAGCAAATTGATTTTTTTTTACTGAATTTTATTCACACATTTGTATAGCCGAATAACATCGAGCATTCCCCTTAAAAAAAACAAAAATTAAACAATTAAATTCCTAACATAATTTATGACTAAAACTGCTGTTTCAGTTTGGGATGAATGTCTCTCGTTTATAAAAGATAATATTAAGCCACAAGCTTATAAGACTTGGTTTGATCCTATCAAACCTGTAAAATTATCTGGAGAAGTTCTTACCATTCAAGTTCCAAGTAAGTTTTTTTATGAATGGCTTGAAGAGCATTATATAAAGCTTTTAAGAGTAGCCTTGGTTAGAGAATTAGGAAAAGATGCTAAATTAATTTATGATGTTCGTATGGAAAATACGTACAGCAGTAATCGTCCTCAGATTGTTAAAATACCAAGTTCAAATAGAGATCCATTAAAACCACAAAAGATATCTGTTCCTGTTGAAGTAAATAAGAGAGAATTAAGAAACCCTTTTGTAATCCCGGGGTTACAGAAAGTGAAAATTGAATCTCAATTAAATGCTAATTATAATTTTAAAAATTTTGTTGAAGGAGATTCTAATAGATTAGCCCGTTCTGCAGGTATGGCTGTTGCTAATAAACCTGGAGGAACATCTTTTAATCCACTGTTAATTTATGGAGGAGTTGGATTAGGTAAAACACATTTAGCCCATGCAATTGGTGTAGATATAAAGGATAAGTACCCAGATAAAACAGTATTATACATCTCATCAGAAAAATTCACTCAACAATTTATTGACTCTGTAAAATCAAATACTAGAAATGATTTTATTCATTTTTATCAAATGGTTGATGTTCTGTTAATAGATGATGTTCAATTTCTTTCAGGTAAAGCCGGAACACAAGACGTATTCTTTCACATATTTAATCACTTACATCAAAATGGAAAGCAAGTTGTTTTAACTTCTGATAAAGCTCCTGTCGACATGCAAGACATTGAACAACGTTTACTCTCCCGATTTAAATGGGGTTTATCTGCAGAATTACAATTGCCAGACTTTGAAACTAGAATTTCTATACTTCAAAATAAGTTGTTCAGAGATGGAGTAGAAATGCCAGAAGAAATTGTAGAATATATTGCTAAAAATATTAAATCTAATGTTAGAGAACTTGAAGGTGTTATTATATCAATGATAGCTCAAGCCTCTTTTAATAGAAGAGAATTTTCTTTAGAACTTGCAAAACAAATTGTAGATAAATTTGTTAAAAACACGAAGAAAGAAGTTTCTATTGATTATATCCAAAAAGTAGTATCTAAATATTTTGATATGGATGTAGTCACTTTACAATCAAAAACTAGAAAAAGACATATTGTACAAGCTCGTCAACTAGCTATGTATTTTGCAAAAAGAATGACTAAGACATCTCTTGCCAGCATTGGTGCCCAGATAGGACAAAGAGACCATGCAACAGTTTTACATGCTTGTAAAACAGTTGATAATTTGACTGAAACAGACAAACAGTTTAGAAAATATGTTGAAGATCTAACAAAGAAATTAACATTCTAAATTCTTTTAAAACAGTTTCATTTTACACATTGTTTTTCCTTAATTTCATTATATGAAAAAAATATTGATGGTTTGTCTAGGAAATATTTGTCGTTCTCCCTTGGCAGAGGGAATTCTTCAATCTAAACTAGATGCTAATTTTTTTTCTGTTGACTCTGCTGGAACAGCAGCTTATCACATTGGAGAGTTACCAGACCAAAGGTCTATAGCAGTTGCTAAAAAATATGGAATTGATATCTCTAATCAAAGAGCTCGTAAATTTGATATAAAAGATTTTATTGAGTTTGATGTCATTTATGCCATGGATAAAGAAAACTATCAAAATATATGTTCTTTAGCAAAAAAAGACGTTGATCTTCGTAAAGTGAAAATGATTTTAAATGAAATCAATCCATCACTAAATTTAAGTGTTCCAGATCCTTATTATGGTGGAGAAAAAGGGTTTGAAAACATCTATCAAATGTTAGATGAAGCCTGTGAAAGAATCAAAAAAAATTACAAATGAAAGGAAAGCTATATTTATTACCAACAACTCTAGGTGAAAACGAACCCTTAGAAGTAATGCCGTATTCTGTTAAGACTATGGTTGAATTGATAGATCATTATATTGTAGAGAACGAGAAGTCTGCAAGAAGATTTATTAAAAAAATTGCACCAAAAAAATCGCAACCTTCATTAACTATCATGAAGTTAGATAAGTATGCAGAAGAACTAGAAACACGCACTTTTTTAGATGTCTGTGAACAAGGTATTTCGGTTGGTTTATTATCTGAAGCAGGAGTTCCAGCTGTTGCTGATCCTGGAGCTACTATTGTGAAATTAGCACATGAAAAAGGTATTAAAGTGGTTCCTTTAGTTGGTCCATCTTCTATATTAATGGCTTTAATGGCTTCAGGTATGAATGGACAGAACTTTGCTTTTAATGGGTATTTACCCATTGATAATTCTGACAAAAAGAAAGTGATTAAAGAATTAGAGAAATTGTCTAAGGAAAAAAACCAATCTCAAATTTTTATTGAAACTCCCTACAGAAATGAAAAAATGTTCACAGATTTAAAATCAATCTTAGCACCAGAAACATTAGTGTGTATTGCTGTAGATATTACATTACCTAATGAATATATAAAAACATATTCAGTTGCCGACTGGAAGAGACAGTCGCCGGATTTACACAAAAGACCTGCTATATTTATTATTCAGAAGTAATTAAAATTAAATACTTGCTTTTCTGTCTCCTTTAATGAACGAAACATCATACCCCGAAAATTTTTTCATATAGGAATTGATAGATGTTCCATATGCATCTGAAAGATTTTTAAGACCATTACTTCGTAGATATTTTTTCACATTACCTGCACCACTCAAATGGGCAGCTGCTAAAATACCAGATTCAGTAATTTTCACACCATTCATAATCTTACCCACACTACTATTTATGTCTTTTCTAAGAATCCATTTATTTACCTTACAATAGGCGATAAATACTTGTTCTTGTAATTCAGGATTGTGTAAAAATGAAGTTGTGTTATAAATTTTAAATCGCTCTAAAGTACTAGTTCCAAATTGATACTTCCCTAAATAACCCAAAGTATTTACAACTCTGTATTTTCCTTGAGACTCTTTAAATGCTAACGCTTCCTTAAAACCAACAAAGTTTTTTTGTATAAATGGGATCGTTACATAGTTTTTTGATTGCAAGGCCAAGTCCATTGGAGCAGAAATTTCTTTTGGGATTTTTGGATTTTCAATTGCATTGATTAACCCTAAAAATAAAATGAATAAAAATAAAAACTTTTTAATAACCAGTATATTTCTGTTTTGCGAGCGCAAAGATATAACTTAAATTATAATTATCTGATTATCAGTTGGTTTTAATGTTATGGAATTATAAATAATGAAATTTTATTTCAACTTTACTACGAAATTCTAAAACTAAAGAAGGAATATTTACAAAATTGATAACAGAAAAGCCAGATCATTAAAATTTTTCTTTTTGCATTTATTTTAATAGAACTAATTTTTAAACTTATAAAAACTATTAATTTAGTTTTGGGTAAATGAAACGTTTTTTTTATTAATCGTTTGTTAAAATTACAATGAAAACTTTTTTATTATCTGTTAACTCCTTGATTATTCAACCAACGCTGATAATTAACTGCATTTTTATTATGCTGTTTTAGTGTACTTGCAAATTCGTGGAATCCAATTTTTTTAATACTAGCACACATATATATGTAGTTGTGTTTTTTGTAATTTAATACTGCGTCTATTGATGAAATATCCGGCATTGAAATTAAGCTGGGTGGTAAACCTCTGTAGATATAAGTATTAAAAGGAGATGAGATCTTTAAATCTTTATACAGCACTCTTCTTACCTGAAAGTCTTCGCCATGCTCTTGCTTTAATATGTAAATAATTGTTGGATCTGCTTGCAAAGGAATACCTCTTTTAATTCTATTTAAATACAAGCCTGCTACTGTAGATCTTTCAATAATTTTTGCTGTTTCTTTTTGAACTATTGAAGCTAAAATCATAACTTCTTCTGGAGTTAAATTTACAGCATTTGCTTTAGCTAATCGATCTTTATTCCAAAATTTGGTATATTCTCTTAATAGGCCGTTTCTAAACTTCTCTGCAGATGTGTTCCAGTAAAATTCATAAGTGTTTGGAATCAAAACACCCAGTACTGAGGATTCTGTAAGTTTATTTTTCTTTAAGAAAATAGAGTCTTTAAAGGTCTTTAAAATTTTGATAGAATCTGCTTCTATCTGTGTTGAAATTCTACCTGCAAATTTCTCTAATGTATCTTGGTTGTTAAATGAAACTTTTACAGGAGTTTGATTGCCACTTCTTAAAAGATTAATAACATCGTTTAAGGACATATCTTTAGTTAATAAATATCTACCTGCTTTTGGATTTAAATATTTTTTTTGCTGTGCTAGCCAATTAAAATTGTTGTCATCTCCCAAAAAATCAAACAGTTCTTTTTCTACATCATTTATGGTTTCATTGGAGCCAATATAAATTGCACCATTTTTAGTGACTAGATCGCCGAAGATATTTTGATAATAGTTATAACCAAAAACTCCAATGATAAGAATTAGGGTTGAAATGACTAAAAGAATCTTTTGTTTATTCATTAATTAATTGCAATATAAGTTGGTTTTTAAAGGCCCCATTTACATATAGCCAATCTTTTTTTTCTCCATTCTTTTTAAAACCATGGCCCATAAATAGAGCGATACTATGTGGGTTATCTGGAGTAATATTTGCAAATAATTGGTGAAGATGTAATGTTTTGAAACAGTAAGGAATTAACAAAGCTAATGCTTCGTTAGCAAAACCAAATTTTTGGTACCGCTCATGAATTAAAACACCAATACCAGCTCTTTTGTGTTGTGGATTAAAATCAAACAAATCTATCAAACCAATAGCTTGGCTGTTTTTAGTTTCTTCAATAACCAATCGCAATTGTTTTGCCTCATAAATATCTTGGTGAGAATTTTCTAAATACTGTTTCAAAACAAATCTAGAAAAAGGTGCTTGAGTGTTGCTTACTTCCCAAAAAGCAGTATTATTCTCTGTGGTAAATAAAAAATCTAAATCCTCAGGTTCTAAGGCTCTTAATCTAACTTTTTCTCCGTGTAAAATCATCATGATATGGCTATAGTTCCTTCAAAAACAAATGTTGCAGATCCAGATAAAACAATATTAGTATACCTTCCTTGCTCTGCATTAAATTGCACCTCTAAGTTACCCCCAAGAACAACCAATTTAATATGATTGCTTGAAGATTTGTTCATCTTATGCATGGCAATTGCAACCGCTGTAGCACCAGTACCACAGGCAAGGGTTTCGTTTTCAACACCACGTTCGTAAGTTCTTACTTTAAATGTTACATCGTTTAACTGTTCAACAAAATTAATATTACAGCCTTCAGTTGAGTAGTTAGTATTAATAATTTTTCTTGCTTGTTCCACCACTGAAAAACCTTCTAAATGATCAACAATTTCAACATGATGCGGCGAGCCAGTATCAATATAAATAGATTTTTTTGAGACTTTAACCTCATGTACATCTATCATTTGAAGTGAAACTGTACTAGCCTCAATTCTAGCATGATGAATTCCATCAATTGCCAAAAATTTAGTTGTTTTATCAAATAATCGTAATTTCTTAGCAAATGCTACCATACATCTTCCACCATTTCCACACATGGTACTTTCATTTCCGTCAGCATTAAAATATACCATTTTAAAATCTGCGTTTTCATCGTCTTCAAGAAGAATTAAACCATCAGCGCCAATTCCAAAATGCCGATCACATAAAGACGCAATTAATGAGTTATTATTCTTTGGAAAAAGACAGTTTCTATTGTCTAGAATAATAAAATCATTTCCGGTTCCTTGGTATTTGTAAAAGCTCATCATCATAAGATTCAAAGATACACAAAAGCCAAGAAACTTTAGATTGTTAAAAGAGGGTTAAAATGCGTTAAGAACTGTTAAGTATGATGATTGAATTCGGATAATTTGTATTTTTGAGTGTATTTAAATTTATATAATATGAAAAAGTTTTTAAGTTTTTTAAGCATAGCTATTCTTGGTGGTGTCATTTCATTAATAGGATACAGCGCTTTTATAGAAAAACCTCAGGTTGTGTCAACAGATGAAATGATGCCAATACAAACATTCCAGACAAACTACAATTCAACAGCGTTTGATTTAAACACGGCAACCTATGCACCAACAAATTTTACGCAAGCTGCAGAGAAAACAGTTCATGCCGTTGTGCATGTAAAAAATACAGCGGTTTCTTCTGGAATAAATTCAATATCAGATCTATTTAATGGTCCAAGAAAATACCAGCAAATTGGAACGGGTAGTGGTGTTATTATATCCTCTGATGGATATATTGTGACAAATAATCATGTAATAGACGGTGCTTCAGAACTTGAGATTACACTAAACAATAGAAAAAAATATAAAGCAACATTAATTGGTACTGATAAAAAAAATGACATTGCTTTGCTTAAAATTGAAGCAACGGATCCATTGCCTTATATTCCTTTTTCTGATTCAGATACTATAAAGATAGGCGAATGGGTATTGGCTGTAGGAAATCCGTACAATCTAACATCTACAGTTACTGCTGGTATTGTTAGTGCTAAAGGGAGAGATTTACAAGGAAACTCTGCTACAGATTCATTTATTCAAACAGATGCTGCAGTAAACCCTGGAAATAGTGGAGGAGCTCTAGTGAATACTCGTGGAGAACTGGTAGGAATTAACACGGCAATCTCATCAAAAACTGGGTCTTATATTGGTTATTCTTTTGCAGTACCTTCAAATATTGCAAAAAAAATTATTGATGATATTCTTGAATTTGGAAAGGTACAAGAGGCCATTATTGGTTTTATGCCAGATTTAAGAGAAGATGATATTGAAGGTGTTAGAATTGGTGATTTTGCTGAGAACAGTAATGCTGAAAAAGCTGGATTAAAAAGAGGAGATGTTATTGTGCAAATAGATGATGTGAAAATATCTAAATTTTCAGAATTAAGCGGACAGCTATCGGCCAAAAGACCTGGCGAATCTGTAAATCTAACTATCAATAGAGAAGGAGAAGTATTTTCTAAAAACATTCAATTAATTAAAAGAATAGAGCGTTTTATTTCTCGGGCATATGGACTTGAATTGAAAGACGATTCTCAGGGTGCAAAAATAATTAGAGAAGCTTCTAATGGATCTAATTCCTCAAGTTTAGTAGGTTATGTGATCACAGAAGTTAATGATCAGAAAATAACATCAGCTTCTGAAGCTGTTGCATTACTAGATGGTTTGTCTAGAAATGGATATCGTATCAAAGTTAAAATCATTGATTTAAATGGCGAAAGAGGCACCTACTTCTTTTAATATTACTTATTTCTTAACAGCAGTCTTAATCATTTGATTAGCAAGATAAAGACTGCTGTACTTTCATCATTGAATCATTTTATTGTAGCGTCAAAAATTTATTAATAAATTTAAACGAAATCGATTTCGTATTGTAAAAAAAAGAAATACTTTTGCACAAATTTAACGGTAGGACAAACAGATATGTCAAAAGCAAAAAATTACGAAAAAGAAGTTATTACCCAAGCTAAAACAAGAAGAGCAACTACAGAATTTATCAATATTATCAATGATTTATGGTATGATAAATCTATTGAGTTGGTCTTGTTTAGAAATACTTTAGTAGACAAACGTGCCAGTGAGATATTAAATCTCATCAACTATGCAAAAGAGTTTGTTGCCAAGCCAATTTCTATTTATGATGCCTTAGATATTGCAAAAGCAATTCAGGAAATTGATTTACCATCGTCTAAATTAGACATTGGTAAATTGGCCTATGAATGCTATTTAGATATCAATGGAAGCAAAGATAAAGTTGCCTTTGTAAGGCATCAATTAAAAGACGCCACCATTGCAAAAGACATTCAGCCTAAAGACGTTGTGTTGTATGGTTTTGGTAGAATAGGAAGGTTGCTTGCTAGAGAGCTCATGTCTAAAATGGGAAAAGGGTCTCAACTGCGTTTAAGAGCAGTAGTTACCAGAGGACTTATTACTGAAAATGTGCTAGAAAAAAGAGCTTCTTTATTACGCATAGATTCTGTTCATGGAGATTTTTTAGGAACGGTTCAAACAGATATAGAAAACAACGCATTAATTATTAATGGTACTACAGTTACCATGATAGCTGCCAATGCACCTGAAGAAATAGATTATACAGCTTACGGTATTCATGATGCCTTAATAATAGATAATACTGGAGCTTTTAGAGATAAAGAAGCGCTTAGTAGACATTTAAAAGCTACAGGAGCAAGTAAAGTATTATTAACAGCTCCAGCAAAAGGGATTCCAAATATTGTTCATGGTGTTAATCATAAAAATCACCATCCAGATACTGTAGATATCTTCTCAGCAGCCTCCTGTACTACCAATGCAATTACACCTGTTTTAAAAGTGATGGAAGATAATTATGGGATTATGAAAGGACATTTAGAAACCATTCATGCCTATACAAACGACCAAAATTTAGTAGATAATATGCACAGTAAAAACCGTAGGGGTAGAGCTGCAGCATTAAATATGGTTATTACAGAAACAGGTGCTGGAAAAGCAGTGGCAAAGGCATTGCCTGCATTAAAAGGAAAGTTAACATCCAATGCAATTCGTGTTCCTGTACCCAACGGTTCTTTAGCCATCTTACATCTTAAATTAGGTTCAGAAATAACTACTGATACTATTAATGCAATAATGAAACACAATGCCTTAGAAGGGGCCTTGGTAGAGCAAATTCAATATTCTTTAGACGCCGAGTTGGTTTCTTCGGATATTATTGGAACAACTGCTCCATCTATTTTTGATAGCAAAGCCACCATTACAGACGGAGATACTGTTGTTTTATATGTTTGGTACGACAATGAATATGGTTATAGCCATCAGGTAATTCGTTTGGCAAAGTATATTGCTAAAGTAAGAAGGTTTACCTACTATTAATAGTTGATAACTTCATAACTTTTTTAACCCGAAACATCTTTGTTTCGGGTTTTCTTTTGATTATTTTTAACCGATCAAATTTTTAGTATCCATGAATTCTGTACAGCAGCAAATTAATTCTTTACGTGAAGCGCTTAATCATCATAATCATCATTATTACGTTTTAGACAATGCTACTATTTCTGATTATGATTTTGACATAAAACTAAAAGAATTAGAGACATTAGAAGCTGCTCATCCAGAATTTTACGATGCTAATTCTCCTTCTCAAAGAGTTGGTGGTACCATTACAAAAAACTTTCAAACAATACTGCACAAAAACAGAATGTATTCGTTAGACAATTCATACTCTAAAGAAGATTTGTTGGATTGGGAAAAACGTCTCCAAAAGAATTTGGGTACAGAAGTTATAGAATATACCTGTGAGCTTAAATATGACGGAGCTTCTATTAACCTCACCTATGAAAATGGTGAGTTTTTGAAAGCGGTTACTCGTGGTGATGGTTTTCAAGGTGATGAAGTTACTTCAAACATTAGAACCATTAGATCTATTCCGTTAAAATTACCTACAAACTTTCTCACTAATTTTGAGATGAGAGGTGAAATTATTTTACCGTTAGACGGATTTCATAAAATGAATCAAGAACGTCTAGAAAACGGAGAAGAAACCTACAGAAACCCAAGAAATACAGCCAGCGGAAGTTTAAAACTTCAAGACAGTGCAGAGGTAGCAAAAAGACCACTAGATTGTTTGTTGTATCAGGTAGTTACCAATGAACGAACTTATACTACTCATTTTGAAAGCCTAGAAGCCGCAAGAAAAGTAGGATTTAAAGTACCAAAGACCATCTTATTAGCTAGGTCTATAGAAGACGTATTTAATTTTGTAAATGATTGGGATTTAAAACGTCATCAATTACCATATGAAACAGATGGTGTTGTTATTAAAGTGAATAATTTACAGCAGCAAGAAGAGCTAGGATACACTGCCAAATCTCCGCGTTGGGCAATTGCTTATAAGTTTAAAGCAGCACAAGTAGCTACTGTACTTCAAGAAATTACTTACCAAGTTGGAAGAACTGGTGCCATTACGCCAGTGGCAAATTTAGCACCGGTGCAATTGGCAGGAACTACTGTAAAAAGAGCCTCTTTGCACAATGCAGATCAAATAGAAAAATTAGATATTAGAGTTCATGATACTGTTTTTGTTGAAAAAGGGGGCGAAATTATTCCAAAAATTATTGCCGTAGACCTTTCCAAAAGACAGGAGTATTCTCAGTCAACCATGTATGCAACTCATTGTCCTGAATGTCATACAGCCTTGGTAAGAACTGCTGGTGATGCAAAGCATTATTGCCCTAACACCTATGGTTGTGCTCCACAAATTACTGGAAGAATTCAGCACTTTATTAGCAGAAAAGCCATGGATATAGATGGTTTGGGAGGTGAAACAGTAGATTTATTACGCAAAGAAGGCCTCATTGAAAATTATGCAGACCTCTATGATTTACAAGTAGCTCAAGTGATTCCTTTAGAGCGAATGGCAGAAAAATCTGCTCAAAATATGATTGATGGAATTAAAAAATCAAAAGAAATTCCCTTTGAAAAAGTACTGTTTGCTTTAGGGATAAGATTTGTTGGAGAAACAGTAGCAAAAAAACTAGCCAAGCATTTTAAATCTATAGACAATTTAATGACAGCCAATTTAGAAGTTTTAATTTCAGTTGATGAAATTGGTGATAGAATAGCAGAAAGTATTTTAGAGTTTTCTAATGATTTAGAAAATATGCAATTGATAGACCGGTTAAAATACCACGGGGTACAATTGCAAGTTTCTGAGGAAGATCTGATTGGTCAAACGGACAAACTAAAAGGAAAGGTATTTGTGGTGTCTGGAGTTTTTTATAAAATGACTAGAAATGAGCTTAAAAAATCCATTGAGGATAATGGCGGTAAAGTAAGTGCTGGTATTTCAAAAAAAACAACATACGTTGTAGCAGGAGACAATATGGGGCCTAGTAAAAAAACAAAAGCAGAAGATTTAGGAGTGGCTATTATTAACGAAGATAATTTTATTGAGATGATTAGTTAATCCATTATTTTTTGTAAACATTTTGATAAATTATACGATTATAAAATAATTGTTTTATCTGATGTCTTTTTATTCTTGTGTTCATCGAAATAAAAGTCTACTCTCCCTAAGTTAATACCATAAGCTCCTACTTGATTTACCAACATATTTTCATCATTTAAATTTTTTACTACAGTTGGTTTTGGTAAAAAAGTGTGGGTATGTCCACCAATTATTAAATCGATATTTTTAGTTGCAGCTGCCAATTTTAAATCAGATACCTTTTGAGAATCCATATACTGATATCCTAAATGCGATAAGCAGATAATTAAATCACAAGCTTTTTTTTCTTTTAATTCTCTAGAAATATCTTGTGCAATTTCAAGAGGGTTCAGATACTTTGTTTCTTTGTATAAATCAGGACTTACTAGATTGAGCAATTCTATTCCCAATCCAAAAACACCAATTTTAATCCCGTCTTTATAGAAAATTTTATAGGGTTTTACTTTGGTGTCCAAAAGCGTATTTTTGAAATCATAATTAGCACAGACAAAATCAAATTTTGCATTGGGCAATTGTTTGTTAAAACCTTCTATAGAATTATCAAAATCATGGTTTCCAAGCGTAGCAGCGTCATATTTTAAAAGACTCATCAATTTAAATTCTATTTCACCTCCAAAATAATTAAAATAGGGGGTTCCTTGAAAAATATCTCCAGCATCTAATAATAAGGTATTTGGATTCTCTTTTCTTATTGCTTCAACCATCATAGCTCTTCTAGCCACCCCTCCTTTGTTTGCATGTCGATGATGATTTGAAGCAAAAGGTTCTATTTGGCTATGAGTATCATTGGTATGAAGAATGGTAATTTGTTTTTGTCTCGTATCACAAGACTGTAATGTGAGCCCCCCTATGCTAGCAAAAGCAAATCCTGCGGAGGTTTGTTTTATAAATTTTCTTCTCTTCATTTTAGAATTATTTTGTGTTCATATTAGAAAATGACACGTTTTATTTTGTCACAATAACCCTAGTGTCCAGAAAAGATGTCAAGGTATCGTTATTATTAAAATGAGCCGTAATAGCATCGCGAATTAAAAAATTACTAGTGTATAAACTTAAAGGTTCTGAAAAAAAATTCATTCCGTCACCACCTTTTTGCAAATAATTAGAGGTAGCAATAAAATATGTTTTGTTTTTATTAATCGGTTTTCCATTGATATGCACCTTGTAGGAGTTGTTTCTTATAGTTAATTGAACGTGTTTCGATAAAGGATGTGCTCTTTTTTTAGCCATAAAATAGGTAAACAAGGCTTCAGTTTTTTCTGCTGTAAGCTCAACCACTACCAAGGTATTATCAAAAGGCATTAATTCAAAAGCGTTAGAAACAGTTACCTCTCCTTTGTTAATTGCTGCTCTGATTCCTCCATAATTTGACATTGAAAAATCAACCGTTTTTCCTGTTTCTTTATTAAAAAGTTCATTGGCTTTTTGATAGGATAAATCAGCAATTAGATTTCCCAAAGTACTTTGAAGATATCCGTCTGTTCTTTCTAATTGAAATGGAGCATAGGAAAGAGGTCTACTGATTTCTTTAATCATTTTATGCTTGTAAGGAAGAAATGAATTAACAATTAAACTGTCTTTTTTGATCTCAGAATCGATTGTTATTTTTTTTGCAATGATTTTAGTAACATGATATGGTCTTTTTTCACATGCTAGACAAAAGAAGATTAATAAGAGAAGAATCCAGATTTTTTTCATGAGAACACGATTCGTTTTAATTATATTTGTTCGTCACAAGATAGTTTTTTTTGTTTCAATTTAAGTATGCTAAGATCAAAATTAAAACATCATTTTATTAATAAAAAGATTGATAAGTTGTCAAAAACATTATCGTCTTCAAGTAATAGACCTTCTCAAAAAATTAATTCTATAGGAATTATTACTTCAGATTGTTTTTCTAAACAACACGACTTTTCTCAGATTTTAAATCAAAAATTTCAATTTAGAAACCCAAAAATATATAGTTTTAGAAAGTTCTCTAAAGGCAATCAAAAATCATACAAACATTTTTCTGAAAAAGATTTTAATTGGAGAGGAGATATCACAGATACTAGTTTACAAAGTTTTCTTGAGGAGCCTTTTGATTTGTTAATTTGCTTTTTTAACAAAAAAAATATTTTTTTAGAATATACGGTAACCTATTCGAATGCAGCGTTTAAAGTTGGATTTTCAGACGCTAGTTCAGGTTTTTTTGATCTTGATATAATTTGTGATATAAATCAAGTAGATCTATTTTTTGATGAAATAAAAAAATACTTAGAAATTCTTAACAAAATATAATCATTTAAAAATTTAACAAAGCTTGAAAATCTGTAAAATTAGATTTTAATAGCGTTTTAAATTGATAAAAATCTTTTGAATGGCGTATTTTTACTCAAAATAAAATATTGGTTGTATGCAAAAATTTATAGGAACTGGTGTAGCCCTTGTAACTCCTTTTAAAGATGATAAGTCAATTGATTTTTCTGCGCTAGAAAAACTGGTAGAGTACAATATTGCTAATGGTATCAATTACCTGGTAATTAATGGTACCACAGGAGAAAGCGTAACGATATCTAAAGAGGAAAGACAAAAAATTATTAAAGTAATTGTTGCAATAAATAACAATCGTGTACCATTAGTTTTAGGGATTGGAGGAAACAATACTGCAGCAGTTATTAAAGAAATTCAATCTGAAGATTTATCCCACATAGATGCTATTTTATCTGTTGCACCCTACTATAATAAGCCAACTCAAGAAGGGTTTTATCAACATTTTAAAGCAATAGCTTTGTCAAGTCCAATACCAATTATTTTATACAATGTTCCTGGAAGAACATCAAAAAACATGGATCCTTCCACGACCATCAGATTAGCAAAAGATTTTGATATTATTATAGGAGTAAAAGAGGCTGGAAATAATGTGCAACAATATTTAGAATTAATAAAAAACAAGCCAAAAGATTTTTTAATTATTTCAGGAGATGATGATTTAGCATTAAATGTTGTTTTGGCAGGAGCATCTGGTGTTATTTCTGTTATAGGACAAGCGTTTCCTAAAGAGTTTTCTACATTGATTAATTTAGGGTTGGAAGGAGATAATAAACAAGCATATCAAATTCATTTTAAGTTGATGGAAGTGATAAATTTAATTTTTTCTGAAAATAATCCTGCAGGAATAAAAGCTGTTTTACAAAGATTAGAGCTTACTTCAGATAACGTTAGATTACCATTGATAAAAGCATCTGAGAAACTTCAAAAAGAAATTGCTAATTTTGTGAAAAATTTAGAATAGAGTAGATGTAATCAATAATAATTAAAGATGAAACTATTGCTTTAAACACATTAGACAAAATTAATATAATTTGTGATGATAAAGGATGATTATACTTGTTTGATGACGATGAAAAATGTCTTACAATACAAGAAAAATATCCAGAATCAAATTAACAAACATTTAATATCTTTTTGGTGCCCTATTAATATAATTTGAAGTTACTTGCTTTTTTTAAATCAAGTTAAAAAAAATAAAACGACTATATTTAATTTACAAATATTTTTAGATTTAATTTCAGTAGTAAAAACTAAAAAATAATAAATTTAAAAAAACTTTTAAAAAAAGTTTTCATAAATATAATAAGCGTTTTAGTAATCCATTTAAAAACCTTAATTTTGCCAAATGCGAAAAATTAAAATTTTAGCACTCATTTTCTCAGTTACACTACTATTAAATTCATGTGGTGAGTACCAGCGGACTGTTGGGAAAGGAACCATGCAAGAAAGATATAAGTTAGCTGTTAAAAAATATGAAGCCAAAGAGTATGGTAAAGCGCTTAGATTATTTGAATTAGTGACACCAACTTACAGAGGCAAGCCTCAGATGGAGCGTATTCAATTTATGGTTGCACAATCAAATTTTAACGAGAAAAGTTATTCAACAGCAGCGTATTATTTTGATAGATTTACAAACAACTATCCAAATAGTTCCAAAAAGGAAGAAGCAACTTTCTTATCTGCATACAGTTACAAACTTGGTTCTCCTGTTTTTAGTCTAGATCAAACAGATACAAATAAGGCTTTGATAGCTTTTCAACTATTTATAAATGAATATCCAGATTCTGATAGAGTTGTTGAAGCAAACAAACATTATAAAGAGTTACAATTTAAACTAGAGAAAAAAGCTTTTGAGATAGGTAAAACATACTATAAGACTGCACCAACAGATTTTAGAAATTACAATTCAGCTATTGTTGCTTTCGATAATTTGCTAAATGATTTTTTAGGTACAGAATTAAAAGAAGAAGTTTTATACTACAGGTTTAAAGCCTACCACGATTTAGTGATCGTAAGTACGCAAAGAAAAAAAGAAGACCGTATCAAAGATGCATTTGCTGCATATGATAAGTTAACAAGAAACTTCCCTGAATCTAGATTTTTAAATGATTCAGATAAGTTATTATTAGAGATAAAAAACGAACAAAAACAGTTAGTAAAGAGTTAAATATGAATTATAAAGAAACAAAAGCTCCTTTAACCACGGTTACCTATGATAAAGATATTATAGAATCTCAAACAGAGAACATCTATGAGGCAATCTCTATCATATCAAAAAGAGCAGTTCAAATTAATACTGATTTAAAAACAGAATTAGTTGAAAAACTAGAAGAGTTTGCTACTTACAACGATAGTTTGGAAGAGGTTTTTGAAAACAAAGAACAAATTGAAGTATCTAAGTTTTATGAAAAATTACCAAAACCTACAGCAATTGCTGTTGAAGAATGGTTAGAAGGTAAAGTATACCATAGAACTCCAGAGACTGAATAATGTCTATTTTAAGCGGTAAAAGAATTCTTCTTGGCATTACTGCCGGTATAGCCGCATATAAAACAGCCAGTTTGGTTCGTTTACTTATAAAATCTGGGGCAGAAGTTCAAGTCATTATGACACCTGCCTCAAAAGATTTTATCACACCTCTTACATTATCCACACTTTCCAAAAACCCTGTTCATTCAACCTTTTATGAAAAGGAAGAAGAAAATGAATTATGGAACAATCATGTAGATTTAGGCCTGTGGGCAGATTATATGCTTATAGCACCAGCAACGGCAAATACCTTATCTAAAATGTCTAATGGTACTTGTGATAATTTATTAATAGCTACGTATCTTTCTGCAAAATGTCCAGTATATTTTGCTCCAGCAATGGATTTAGATATGTACATTCACCCTTCAACTATAACTAGCCTAGAAAGGCTTCAAGCCTTTGGAAATAAGATGATTCCCGCAACTAGTGGTGAATTGGCAAGCGGATTGATTGGAGAAGGAAGAATGGCAGAGCCCCAAGATATTGTCTCTTTTATTGAAAATGATATTTTATCTACATTGCCTTTAAAAGGAAAAAAAGTATTGATTACAGCAGGTCCAACGTATGAATCCATAGATCCTGTTCGATTTATAGGAAATCATTCTTCTGGAAAAATGGGTTTTGAAATTGCAAAGGCTGCCGCAAATTTAGGTGCTGAAGTTTTTTTAATAACAGGTCCTAGTAATGAAAAAATAAGTCATGCTTTTATTCATAGAATAGATGTTGTGAGTGCAGAAGAAATGTATGTAGCTTGTCACCAACAATTTCCTGACGTAGCCATTGCTATCTTATCTGCTGCAGTTGCAGATTATAGACCAAAAAATGTGGTTATCGAGAAAATAAAAAAGAAGGACAGTACGTTAGATATTGTATTAGAACCAACCAAAGATATTTTAGCCTCTTTAGGAGTTATTAAAAAACATCAATTTTTAGTAGGCTTTGCCTTAGAGACAAATAATGAGTTAACCAATGCATTGTCTAAATTAGAACATAAGAATTTAGACGCCATTGTTTTAAATTCGTTAAAAGACAAAGGCGCAGGATTTGCAAAAGACACCAATAAGGTTACTTTTATAGATAAAGAGAAAAATTTAGTACCTTTAGAATTGAAACCTAAAGCTGAGGTTGCTATTGATATTATGAATGAAATACTAAAAAAAATAGATGCGTAATACTCTTGTATTTTTCCTTTTTTTATGCACAATAACAATTAATTCACAAGAATTAAATTGTCAGATAACTGTTAATTTTGATCAAATCTCTGGATCGAACAGACAAGTATTTGAAACTTTAGAAACTACAATTTCGGAGTTTGTAAATCAAAAGAAATGGACCACTAATACTGTAAAACAGCAAGAACGTATTAATTGTGCTATGAATATTATTATTACTAAAAGAGATAATAATACTTTTGAAGGTTCTATTCAGGTTCAGTCCACTAGACCAATCTATGGAACTTCTTATGAATCACCAATTTTAAATATTAGAGACAACGATCTTAATTTTAAGTACAATGAATTTGATCAGTTTATCTTCAATCCTACTACGTTTGATTCAAATTTAATATCTACGATTGCATTTTATGTCTATGTTATTCTAGGAGCAGATGAAGACACCTTTGCTTTAAATGGTGGAGAAAAGTATTTAAGACAAGCTGAAAATGTAATGTTACAAGCGCAGCAAAGTGGTCTTGCAGCTTGGTCTAACCAAGTAGGAGTTCAGAATAGATTTCAGCTGATAGACAATTTATTATCTCCCAATTTAAAACAATTTAGAAATGCTATGTACGATTATCACAGGAAAGGTTTTGATGAAATGGCAGAAAATAAACTAAAAGGTAAAGGAGCCATAGAGAATGCAATTATTTCTCTAGATAGATTGTATAATAAAGTAATTGGTAACCCGCTTTTAAGAACCTTCTTTGATGCTAAGTCAGATGAAATTATAAATCTATATTCAGACGGTCCCAATACGCGGAGTAAACAACGTCTAATTGTTGTACTTCAAAAAATCTCTCCAAATAATAGTTCTAAGTGGCGAAAAATTAATTAAATTTAATTTTTCAAAAATACAATCATTTGCTTGCATCAATTTCTATAAAAAATTATGCCCTAATCAATGAATTACACATTGATTTTTCTTCTGGCCTTTCCATTATCACAGGAGAAACAGGAGCGGGGAAATCTATTTTATTGGGGGCACTAGGGTTGGTTTTAGGAAACAGGGCAGATTCAGCTACCTTAAAAAACACCACTAGAAAGTGTGTTGTGGAGGCTGTTTTATCCATAGATAAATATAATTTACATGATTTTTTCGTAAGGGAAGACATAGATTACGAAATCAATACCATCATAAGAAGAGAAATTCTTCCTTCAGGAAAGTCTAGAGCTTTTGTAAATGATACTCCAGTAACCCTTTCGGTGCTAACTAGGTTAAGGTCTAAGCTTATAGACATTCATTCGCAGCATCAAACCTTACAATTATCTGATCAACAGTTTCAGTTTCAACTATTAGACGCTTTTGCAAATAATGAAAGCAAGCTAGCTTCTTACCAAAGAGGATTAGTACAGTACACAAGTGAAAAAAATAGATTAGAAGAAATTCAACACGCTCAGCGCGAAGCCAACCTTCAGTACGATTATAATTCTCATTTATACAATGAGTTGCTTGAGGCCAATCTTGTAGAAGATGAACAAGAGGCATTGGAGGAGAAATTAGAGAAAATAAATAATGTAGAAGAAATTAAACAAAATTTATCTGAAGCACTTCAAGTTTCAACTGATGATACCATTGGAATTCAAAACCTTCTATATTCATTAGAAAGTAAATTAACTAAAATTGCTCCGTATTCAAAAGAATATCAAGAGCTCTTCGAGAGAATTTCTAGTGTAAAAATTGAATTAGATGATATTGTTGGTGAATTAGAAACAGCCAACGAACAAGTAGATTTTAATCCATCAGAATCAACACAATTAAATGACCGCTTGCAACTAATCTATAATTTACAAAAAAAACATTACGTTAATTCTATTTCAGAATTATTACTAATTCAAGAGGAGTTGTCTGTAAAAGTAAGTGCTACAGAAAACGCAGAACAACGTTTGTTAGACCAACAAACAATAGTGAAAGAAATAGCAAATAAATTAGATGCTATTGCTGTAAAAATATCTGAAGCTAGAAAAAAAATTACTCCAACCGTATCAAAACAATTAGAATCCATATTAGACAATTTAGGAATGTCTCATGCGCGTTTTCAAATACAAAATACCTTAGCAGAAAACTATTATAAAAACGGAAAAGATGTTTTATCATTTTTGTTTTCAGCCAATAAAGGAGGGCAATTTGGAGAGTTAAAAAAAGTAGCTTCCGGTGGAGAATTGTCTCGTATTATGTTGGCTATAAAAAAAGTAATGTCTGAAAACAGCCAGTTACCAACCATTATCTTTGATGAAATAGACAGCGGTGTTTCTGGAGAAATTTCTAATAAAATGGCGCATATCATGTCTCAGATGAGCCAACAAATGCAAGTCATTACTATTACCCATTTGCCACAGATTGCCGCCAAAGGAAATCAGCATTACAAAGTGTATAAAGAAGAGGTGAACAATACCACCACTACAAACTTAAAGCAATTGTCTAAAGATGAGAGAATTGTTGAGATTGCAGAAATGTTAAGTGGCAAAAATATTTCAGACAGTGCATTGACACACGCTAGAGAACTACTAAATTAAATAAGTTGCTTTCACAGATTTAAGAATTAGGAGTATTCTTATTTTTGGTATTCAAAAATTGAAAGGTAAAAATTAAACGATTATATTTGCCCACGAATAAAAAACTAACAATTTAAGAGATGTCTTATAACTTATTAAAAGGAAAAAAGGGAATTATTTTTGGAGCACTAGATGAAAACTCTATTGCCTGGAAAACTGCTGAAAGAGCACATGAAGAAGGAGCAGAGTTTGTGTTAACAAACGCACCTATTGCCATGAGAATGGGAACTATTAGAGACTTAGCAGCAAAAACAGGATCTCAAATTATTCCTGCAGATGCAACTTCTATGGAAGATCTAGAAAATTTAGTAGAAAAATCTATGGAGATTTTAGGAGGTAAAATAGACTTTGTATTGCATTCTATTGGAATGTCTGTAAACGTACGAAAAGGAAAATTGTATACAGACCCCAAGTATGATTTTACCACTAAAGGGTGGGATGTATCTGCAGTTTCTTTTCATAAAGTAATGAATGTGTTATATAACAAAGAAGCTATGAATGAGTGGGGTAGTGTGGTAGCACTTACCTACATGGCTGCACAACGTGTTTTTCCAGATTATAATGATATGGCAGACAACAAAGCATATTTAGAGAGTATTGCTCGTAGTTTCGGGTATTTCTTTGGTAGAGATCATAAAGTACGCGTAAATACTATTTCTCAATCTCCAACACCAACTACTGCAGGTAGTGGTGTAAAGGGATTTGAAGGGTTTTTAGCCTATGCAGACAAGATGTCACCTTTAGGAAATGCAACTGCCTTAGAATGTGCAGATTATACCATTTCATTATTCTCAGATCTAACTAAAAAAGTAACCTTACAGAACTTATTTCATGATGGTGGCTTCTCTAATATGGGCGTAAGTGATGCCGTAATGGATAAATTTATAGAAGAATAGTTAATATATTATTTTAAATATAAAACAGGTTTTGATTTATTAATCAAAGTCTGTTTTTTTTATGATATAATTAAAAAAAACAAATTTTTAATTACGTATGCATCAGGTTTTTTGTTATTAACATCAAATAATGTAACTTAGCTTTATATTAAAAAATTTAAAAAACTAACCAAAACCCTCTCTTATGAAAAAAATTACTTTATTATTATTATTATTATCAACTACATTATCTTTTGCCCAGGTTTCAATTGGTAATGGTGATGATGGTAGCGGTTTTAATTCCCCACCAATATCTCCTTATTACGGGACCTCTTATTCTCAATCTATTTATTTAGCTTCAGAAATAAATGCTAGTGGAAATGTTACCTCTATTGAGTATGCTTTGAATGCTGGATCAGATCTTTCAGGATCAGATGATAATGTAGACGTGTGGATAGGTCATACAGCCAAAACAGCTTTTGATTCTGCTTCAGATTGGGTAGATGTTTCTACCTTGTCGCATGTGCTTGTTGACGGTACAGTTACTGTAGCTGATGATGTATTAATAATTACATTTAGTTCATCTTTTGCCTACAACGGAACAGACAATTTAGTTGTAGCCATAGATGCTAATGAGTCAGGTTATGATGGTAGTGCAGATTATGTGCTATCAACAAACGGTCCAACAGAAGATATGACTCTAGATCAAAAATCTGATACCACTAACTCCGATCCAACTGCTCCAGAACTTGGGACACTTAGACAAAACAGAGGAAACATTACTTTTAATGGAATTACACAATCTTGTCCTGTTACTTCTGCCCTAGCACTAGATGACCTTACAACTAGTACTGCAACTATCTCATGGACAGCTGGAGGAACCGAAACTGCATGGGAATATGTTGTACAAGCAGCTGGTACAGGAGAACCTACAGCTAGTGGAACTGCTACAACAACTAATCCTCTTTCTTTAAGCGGATTAACAGCATCAACAGCTTATGAAATTTATGTACGTGCCAATTGTGGTGGAGATACTAGTAGCTGGGTAAGTACTACTTTTACAACTGAATGTGCGGTGTTTACTGCACCATATTCTCAAGATTTTGAAAATACGGGATCTATACCTGATTGTTGGTCAATGAGTGGAGGTGAACCATGGGTATTTAGTACTTCAGGAGGTCATGTTGGAAATGCGGGTTTGATAGGAAACTCATCAGCATCTGGAGGTTATTTTGCTTATGTAGATGATTCTACTCCTGATAATACTGGAACAACATTACAAACACCATCTGTAGATGTAAGTGGTTTAACAACACCTATTTTAAACTTTTATTTATTGAGTAATAATGAAGGAAATTCAAATGTTAATTTTTCTGTAGATGTTTACGATGGATCTTCATGGAATACTGGAGTATATACAAGTAATACAAATACAGCAGATTGGGTGGAAGTAACTATAGATTTATCTAGTTTAACAATTACAGGAGCTATTAAGGCTAGATTTATTGTAGACGAAGTTACTTCTGGTGATTTTTATGATGATGTGGCTATTGATGATGTTAGAATAATGGAAATGCCAAGTTGTTTAACTCCAACAGCCCTAGCACTAGATGACCTTACAGCTAGTACTGCAACTATCTCATGGACAGCTGGAGGAACCGAAACTGCATGGGAATATGTTGTACAAGCAGCTGGTACAGGAGAACCTACAGCTAGTGGAACTGCTACAACAACGAATCCTCTTTCTTTAAGCGGATTAACAGCATCAACAGCTTATGAAATTTATGTACGTGCCAATTGTGGTGGAGATGTTAGTAGCTGGGTAAGTACTTCTTTTACAACTTTATGTGAAAGTAATGCTAGTTTTCCATATTTAGAGAGTTTTGAAACTATAACTTCAGGACAACCCGATTGTTGGAGTTTAGAAGGAACAACTACATCATCAACGTATCATTTTAGTAGTTTTGAATCTGGTCAATCAGGAAGAGGGATGATATTTGACTCATATAATAATTCTATTGGAAACACCTCTGAATTAATAACTCCTATGATGGATGCAAGTGCTCTTACAAGTTTAGAATTAAACTTCCAATTTGCAAATCCAACTGGAGGTAATTTTGAAATTTTAATATCTAATGATGGAGGTGCTACCTATACTTCACTAGAATCAGGATTAACTGCACAGGGTTCTTGGATTCCAAAAAATTACGATTTAACATCTTATATTTCATCAAGCATGTTAGTTAAATTTAAAGGAACTAGTAATTATGGACCTTCAGGGGCTTATGTATATTTAGATGAAGTTGGAATTAGAGAAATTCCTTCATGTCAAGAGCCTACGGCTTTTACTTTAGATGCTGTTACAACTACTACTGCAACTATCTCATGGACAGCTGGAGGAACCGAAACTGCGTGGGAATATGTTGTACAAGCATATGGTACAGGAGAACCTACGGCTAGTGGTACATCAACAACATCGAATCCGTTAACTGTATCAGGTCTTACAGCAAATACTGCATATGATTTTTATGTACGTGCCGATTGTGGTGGCGGAGATACAAGTGACTGGAAGTATGGTGGTAGTTTCACAACCAATTGTGATACTGCTGATGAAGCTTTATCTCATAATTTTGATACTTTAGACAATAATAATCTTGTTGTTGATGCCTCTTGTTGGTCTGTAAGTAATGGAGGAGATGCCAATACATGGGGTCTAATATCAGATTCTACCACTGGTAACGTTTATTGGAATTTATTATATGATTCTTCAACTGCTCATGATGATTATTTATATTCACCTAAATTTTCTGTAATAGATGGAGTAACCGATGCGTTTAACTTTAAAGGTTGGAATCCAAATACTACTTGGCCAGAAGTCATAGATGTTTTAGTAGTTGATGCAAGTGATAATAGCCTTATAGCTACTTTAGTAACTGATTTAAATTTACCTGAACCAGACGCTACAACTGGTGAAGCTACTGTATTTACCTACGATTTGTCTGCATATGAAGGCCAGGATGTGAGAATTGCATTTTATTCTTCTACAACAGATCAAAATGCTGCTAGAATAGACGACTTTACTCTAGATGCATTTTCAACGTTAGGTACAGCAACCAATATTTTAGAAGGGTTTACCTTGTATCCAACAATTGTAAAAGAAGAACTAAACTTTAGATCTCAAAATAAAGTTGAGGCCATAACAGTCTTTAACTTACTGGGTCAAAAAGTATTTTCTGGAGCACCTAATGCAAACAATTCATCTGTGAACTTGTCTACTTTAAGACCAGGGGTGTATATTGTAAAAGTAAGTGCAGAAGGAAATATAGGATCTTACAAGATTATAAAAGAATAACTATTTTTTTAAAAATATCTTATTATAAACGCAAACCGAAAGGTTTGCGTTTTTTTATGCTATTTTTTATTCATATTATTTTATTGGTAAATTATTAATACATTAAAAAAATAACAATAGTGTTTTTTTTATTTGTTTTTTATTAATACATTTATGAATTACACTTTATTTTAAAAAACAATTTAAAAATATCCCTTAAAAAGTTTTATTATTTTATTTATTAATTTAAACTTTTAAAGCATGAAAAAAATTACTTTATTATTATTATTATTAACCTTTTCCTTTAACGCAAATTCCCAATCTACTATAAATATTACTACTTCAGGTGGTAGTTATGCTACTGAAAAATGGGTAGATGTTACCACAGAATTAAATGGTGCTGGCACCCAGATTTGGGCCCAAGGTGATGGAACTTATGGAAATGGTTCTGGTTTAATTAATCAAGATATTGATTTACCTCCAGGAACTTATTATGTAAACTGTTATGACCAATATT
>Ga0209197_1000346_pt1 | contig 33513 bp, 26 predicted proteins | sample COGITO_mtgs_1105_4_FD_184802 | JGI IMG/M metagenome (GOLD analysis project Ga0209197, IMG submission 184802) | Pelagic marine microbial communities from North Sea - COGITO_mtgs_110512 (SPAdes) (version 2) | ecosystem: Environmental > Aquatic > Marine > Epipelagic ... | reverse complement strand
TGATTTTCCATTAAATATTGTGCAACGCCGCCTGCAAATGCGCCTTTGCTTCCACCTCCAGAAATTACCAATGCTTTTTTCATCACTTAAAATGATTTGTTTGTTGTGTCGTATAAAAGTATAAAAAAAGACCAGAATATCCGTTTTTACTTTACTTTTTAACTTCTCTTGGAGGAGACATTTTGCAGAGGGGCATAAATACATCATAAGTTAGAGTCATCTAGCAAGAATTGTTTACCCTTTCAAAGCGTCTAACTTTTTTTGATAGTCTTTAATTTGATCTCGAAATTGTGCTGCATGCAAGAAATCTAAATCTTTAGCTGCCGATTCCATCAGTTTTCGGGTGTCTCTAATTTTTTGTTCTAATTCGGGCGCTGACAAGTAGGCATTTTCAGGTTCAGCGGCTTTCATCGCCTCTTGTTCATAATAATAACTACTCACCGAGTTTTTAGTCAGTGCATTATTCAGACTTTTATTGAGCGCTTTGGGTTTTAGATTGTGTTTAGTGTTATAGGCGATTTGCTTTTCGCGACGGTAGGTGGTTTCATCCATGGTTTTTTGCATGCTCTTCGTAATTTTATCGGCATACATTATGGCACGTCCATTAAGGTGTCTGGCCGCACGTCCTACGGTTTGTGTCAGTGAACGTGCCGAGCGTAAAAACCCTTCTTTATCTGCATCTAAAATGACGACTAAGGACACTTCAGGAAGGTCCAAGCCTTCTCGCAAAAGGTTAACTCCGACAAGGACATCAAAAATACCCTTACGTAAATCTTGCATAATTTCTACCCGTTCCAAGGTATCTACATCACTGTGTATATAACGACATCTGATTTGAATCCGTGCGAGGTATTTGGTCAACTCTTCGGCCATTCGTTTGGTTAAGGTCGTGACCAAAGTACGTTCGTCTTTTTCGACTCTTTGTTGAATTTCTTCAATCAAATCATCAATTTGATTCAAACTCGGTCGCACTTCGATAATCGGGTCTAAAAGCCCTGTTGGACGAATGACTTGTTCTACAAAAACGCCATCTGTTTTTTCGAGTTCATAATCTGCCGGGGTCGCACTCACATACAATACTTGGTTTTGAAGACTTTCAAATTCTTCAAACTTCAGCGGTCGGTTGTCCATTGCTGCAGGCAATCGAAAGCCATATTCTACTAAGTTTTCTTTACGACTGCGATCGCCACCATACATGGCATGAACTTGTGAAATCGTGACATGACTTTCGTCAATCACCATTAAAGAATCACTTGGGAAATAATCAAGCAAGCAAAATGGGCGTGTGCCAGGTGCTCGACCATCTAAATAGCGCGAATAATTTTCGATTCCAGAACAATACCCTAATTCTCGAATCATTTCTAAATCAAATTCGGTACGTTCTTTCAGACGTTTGGCTTCTAAGTGTTTCCCAATTTCTTTGAAATAATCGTGTTGTAGAACCAAATCATCTTGAATGTCTTTGATCGCGTTCTGTAAAATATCTGGAGAGGTCACAAACATATTAGCGGGGTAAATAGTCACACTTTCATAAACTTCGATAACTTTATTAGTGTTGATGTCAAACGCTTCAATGGCTTCAATTTCATCGCCAAAAAAATGAATTCTAAAACCGTGATCGGCATAACTAGGAAATACATCCACCGTATCGCCTTTGATTCTGAAATTTCCATGGTTAAATTCACCTTCAGTTCTTGAATATAAACTTTGAACGAGTTTATGTAGTAAGGCGGTTCTAGAAATGACTTCATTCGCTTTTAGATTTATGACATTTTTTTGAAACTCGGCAGGATTTCCAATTCCGTACAAACAAGAAACGGAGGCAATTACAATCACATCTCTTCGGCCCGATAATAGGGAAGAAGTGGTGCTTAATCGTAGTTTTTCAATTTCTTCATTGATGGATAAATCTTTTTCAATATACGTTCCTGAGACCGGGATGTAAGCTTCTGGTTGATAATAATCGTAGTAGGAAACGAAATATTCGACTGCATTTTCAGGAAAAAACTGCTTAAATTCCGAGTACAGTTGAGCCGCAAGTGTTTTATTATGCGCTAACACTAAGGTTGGACGCTGTACTTCTTGAATGACATTTGCCACTGTAAAAGTTTTTCCTGAACCTGTAACCCCCAACAGTGTTTGGTATTTTTCATTGGCTTCAATTCCAGCCACTAATTGATTAATAGCTGTTGGTTGATCGCCTGTGGGTTTAAAGTCGGATGTAAGCTTAAATTGCATTTAGCAAAGCTAAGGCAAAGTAAGTACTAGAGCAAAGCACAGATTGAATTCTTTAATAAAAATTAATTAGCGTCTGAGTGCAAAATGCCCTTTAAAATCAAAAGCGTCGGTTTCTGTTTTTATTTTTGCCAAAAACCAGTAATCCGTTGCAGGCATATTGTTACCATTGTAAGTGCCATCCCAACCTCCTGTATTGTGTCTTAATTTTTTAAGGAGTTTCCCATACCGATCAAATACATAAATAATAGATCCTGGAAGGGTTTCGATTCCGATGATGTTCCAGGTATCAAAATAGGTATCTCCGTTTGGCGTAAAAAACTTTTGCGCATTGATAACTAGAATTTCCTCAGTGACGTCTTTACAACCGTATAAGTCAACGATGGTCACTGTATGGTAACCCAGTGTGACGAAGTCGAAAAACCCAGAATCTTGTAAAGGCCCGTCATCTATTTTAAATTGATAGTCACCTATTCCTTTGACTTCAATAGAAACTGTATTTGGATCTGAAAAATTGATAACTTCAATAGATTCTATCGTAGCGGCTTCAGAAATGATCACAACAAAATCAGTACTGTTTACACACCCTTTTGAAGTCGTCACTGTAACTGAATACGTGCCAATTTCATTAATTATAATTTCACTTGTAGTTTCGTTAGTGGACCACAGATATGTATCTCCAAGATTAGAGGTGTCTGCACTCACAATAAGTGGTAAATCATCGAGGCAAATAACTTGCTGAGGAATGTTGAGGATTGGTAACGGATGGACTGTAATGTTGAATTGTGTATAGTCTATACATCCCGTTTTAGTATTGGTTATTTTTGCAATAATGGTTTCAGAAGTATCGGCAGTGTGAGTTGAGTTTAACTTGTCTTCACCTGCTTCTGCATCTATCATGTTTTTATAGTAAAAAACAGAAAAAATTAAGGGGTCTTGACTCCCTAAAACCAAGGGGGTTTGTGCTGATAAATCAAAGGCCAGTTTACCATCAAAATCATCATCACAATCCTCTAAATTTGGTGGTTGATTAGCGATTGGCAATGGGTTGATAATTAAATTGAATCTATGAATATAAAAACAGTTTGTTTTTGTTTTTGTGTTTTCAACTCGGACATATATTGGGGTACTTGTAGATTGGTAGTTGTAATTTGTAATATTTCCTATTTTGTCTTTAGCATTCATTAACGAGTCAAAATATAGAATTTCGATATCTGTTTCGGTCGTTAGCGCGTTGTTTATTTCTGTTAAGTCAAACGTGTCGGTGGCGTTATCACAAATTTCAAATTTATTGATCTTATTAAAGGCGGGAGGTAATATTGAAACAAGTTTTAATGGTTCAACAGAATAACATTTAGTGGCTGTATTTAGGACTTTTATATAAATTGTTTGAGGATTTGAGGTGGTTTGAAACGCGGTTAAGGACGTTATTTCACTCGATGCATTAAGGTCACTATTGCTAAAATAACTTGGAACAAGATAATCTTGGCGCACATCAAAAATATCAAATTCATAATCCTTTAAATTAAATACATTTAACCCATCGTAATCCGTGTCGCATTTAACAATATCATCACTAACTTCAATTTTTGGAGTTGATAAAATATTAATACCCAGACTTTCAATTAAATAACATACATTACTGCTGTTTTCAATCCGAATGAAAATAGTTTGCGGATTCGATTCGTTTTCATAGTCGAGTGGGAGTGGGTCCGTATCGTTTTCGGCATTGCCTATAGTTTTAAAAAATGAGACGTCTGGAGTTGGGCTGATACCCTGGGTCAATTTGGTCACAACCTTACTGAGATCAATATCTATTTTACCGTCAATTTCATCGGTGTCACATTCAACAATGTCATCATCTTTTGTTAGAGGGTTATATACAGGAAAGGGTACGTGATTAATTACAAAAGAGGTTGTAGATAAACAGTTTGAGTCTGTAATGTTATCTACTTTTACATAAATTGTTTGTGGAAGACTACTGCTTATATAGTCGGTATTTTTATTGATTAATTGTGTAAAACTCGCATCTTCATAATAAAAAACTTCTTTGCCCGATTGGTTGTTTAGAATTTCAGCATCCTTTGTATTAAATCGAAAACTAGGATTTGTTAAAGGCTCAACACAAATATTATAGTTTTTAATTTCGGGGATAATTGGACGTGTATTTACAATGATACTGAGTGGAATAATTACAGGACACATTAAGGATGTTTGTGTCTCTTCTGCACGAATGTATACCGTTTGTGTAATGGCTTCAAATAGTTCTGGGTTTTGTATTCGGTCTTCATCTTTATTCGCATTATCAAGACTAGTAAAAAAATCGAAATTAAGAGAGCTTGAAGAACTGCTTAAAGTAGGGATGAGCGCTTCTAAGTTAATAATAAATTTTCCGTCAGTATCGTTGTCACAAATAACGATCGGCATAGGAGTGTTTAAGACAGGGGCGGGTACCACGGTTAATTTAAATGAGCTAACGTCTGAACAAGCTGTAGAACTCTCTGTCACTCTAACATATAGTGTTTGTGGATTTGAAGTGTTTTGATAGTTATTAAGTGCTCCAGAATTTTCTTCAGCATCTGAAAGTGTTTCAAAATAGAAAACTTTAAAACCGGATTGCCCCCCAGTAATACTAGCATCTAACTCACTAAGATCTACCACTGTAAATCCGTCACCATTGGTGTCACAAACTTTCTGATCAGGGATGTTCTTAAATTGGACGACGTCGGTTAATGTAATCGTAATGTCTGTCTTTTCGAGGCAGGTTTTGCTCTCAATATCTATAAACAAGGTCAAGGATTCTCCTGAAAAGGTATAGGAGCTAGCTGTAATAGGATCCTCATTATCCTGATCATCTGTGGACTCATAATACGTAATCGTAAGATCAGGGAGCATATTTCTAATAGTATTACTAATCTCATCAAAACTAAAAGTATGCATCCCATCCTCGTCCTCGTCACAAAAGGAGATATCCTCTAATTTTGTTTCGGACAACAATAGATTGGTATGAATTTGAAATGATCTTAGACTAAAACACCCCGTGATATCATTTTCTATACGTACATAAATGAGTTGCTCTCTAACGTCTATATTGGTATAGTCAGTTTCTTCTGTAATAAAATCTCTACCACTTTCTGCGAGTTCTAGTGTCGTATAAAAAGTGGCGGTTAACCCTGTTAAATCCGGTAAAATAAATGCTAATGCATCTCTTAAGTTGAAACTTGCATATCCATCATGATCGGGGTCACAAGCGTCTAAAAATATTGGTTCTGTTTTTAGTTCTGGTGCATTAAAAACTTCAATATCAATAGGAAATACATTAAAACAATCGGTTGTTTTGTTGAAAATTCTCACAAATAATTGAATACTTGAATTACTGTAGTTCATGGGTAGCGGACTATCTCCAGAAACGGCATCTTCGTTTGAAATATGATAACTTACGCCAAGATTAGTGTCTCCCTCTACAATCGTATTATTAAAGGATAATAAACCTAAGACTGTATTTTGATTTCTTACGGCATCACTATCACATACAATAAAAGGATCTAGATCTGGTATGGATGGAACAGGGTTAATAATCAGATTGATAGGCTCATATGACAGACAGCCAGTCTCATCTTCCAACCTTACATACACAACTTGTGGGTTACTGACGTTTTCAAAGGGAACCAAAATACGGTCTTGGTCTGCTTGGGCTTTTTCAAGTGTGTTATGGTATGATATGTCATAAGTAGCAGGCGGTGCTGCATCTTCTACTTCCGTATTTTTGGTAGAGAGATCAAAGAATTCTTTCCCATCTCCATTTGCATCACAAAGGGTGTAATCTGAAATAGAATCGATGGACTGTACAGAACTTAAGGTCACGTTAATAGAATCTTCATTCTCACATTCTAATCCATTTAAAGGAATGCTAATTTTGACGGTATATTTTCCTGTCTCGTTTGCAGTATAAGAGGATGTACCATTTGCTTGAACCAATTCATCATCTAAGTACCAATCAAAATTCACAGATGTCATTTCAACTTCCGCATTCAGTTCTACAGTTGTTGCACATGTACTAACATCTTTTCCTAGATTTACTTCGGGCAGAATGATACTTTTTTTTAAAAATATTGCTGTGTCAAAGTTTTCGTCATTATCATCGGCAATAATTAATTTAGCATGATAGAGCGTGTTAGGTACTATCGTTGCAATAGTAGTAATCGCAGTGGTACGTCCTTCAAAATTAGTGTCTCCAATGGCATAACCATCAAAGTAAGATTCGTTTTCAGGCAAACAAAACCCAAATATTTCTGTGTGAATATTTCCAGGCTTAATAAGACTGTTTTCTGAGCCAACAGTCGCAATATTTATGTAAGGTCCCGTGCTGCTTGCTTCTTTTATTAGGAGTACAAAAAGGTCTTTATTGTCACAAATATATTCGGATTTTAAATATTCTTCAGAGGCTAAAATATACTCAAATTTAATTTTATTAATAGCAGATGTGAAATCAAATTCAATAGAAGTGGCATTTACACTGTTTGATATTCCAAGATCAGTTGCCAAAATTGGGTCAGTCCCCCAACCATCATCACCCTCATTTAAGTCCTCTGAAATATCAGTATTTCCAGCAGAATTTGCATTTCCAGTAGATAAAATAATACCATTCGAAAACGGGAAATTAGAGTTTGATTTTGAAAATGTTCCAAAGCTCGTAATATTGCTGACACTTCCATTAACAGATGAACTTACATTGGAAACCTCAATACAGCCTTCAAAAAGATGAGTTTTTACTAGGTTATCTAGTGATACATTTGTATCAATAGCTACTTTTTGAGAATGAACAACAGAAAATGAAAAAAGTAATAGTATAGAAATTATTCTAAACATGTTTTAGGTTAAGTTTATAAATTAATTTAAGGGTTTATAAACTTACGAAAATCTATTTAACTAATTACCGTTTTAATGAAAAATGCCCTTTAAAATCTCTACCATCTTGAAGTTTCACATAGAACCAATAGTCGGAGGCTGAAACGTTGGAGCCATTGTAGGTTCCATTCCAGCCATCCCCTAAAGCGTTTAATTTTATGAGCAGTTTACCAAAACGATCAAAAATATACACGTCGCTATCCATCTGAGTCGAGGTGCCGATACCTGAAACATGCCAACGATCATTAAATCCATCGCCATTAGGGGTAAAAAACTTGGGGAATCCAATGACAGAAATAGCGGCGTTTATGACGCCACAATTATTTTTATCTCTAACAAATACCGTATGTAGCCCAGGATCAACATTCATGAAAATAGTTGAATTTTGATAGCCTGAGAATTCAGTATCTAATGAATACTCATAATCGCCTTCTCCAGATACTAAAACAGTGACGGTATTATTCTCTGACGGGTCAATAATAGTGATTGATTCTATCGTTGCAATATTTGAAGGAATCACGTTCACCGTTCTGAGTTTAGAACAGCCGTTGCTATTAGAAATTGTCACGGAATAAGTTCCTATTTCGTTGATTTTAATGGAGGCTGTTTTTTCGCCTGTTGACCATTCATAATTGAAGTTTTTTGCAAATCCAGATAAAATCCCCGCATCTATAGTAATTCGTTCTGGATACGTGTTTAAACAATATAGGATCTCGTCGTTAGCTACAATTTCTGGTAGTGTATTGACTACAAGATTTAATTTATTGATACCATAGCAGTCATTGTCATTTTCAATTCGTGCAAAAATGGTTTGATTATAGGCAATGGTGTTCGTGAAATTATTCGAGAGCGGATTTGTTTCCATAAGCGCATCCCGATAATCTTTATAATAATTTAACATCGAACTCGTTGGTAAACCTGCTAGAATCAAGGCATCAGCATTTTTTAGATTGAAACTAATTTTCCCATCTTCAGTTCCATCGGTATCACACGTCTCTAGTTTTGCATCATTTCCGGTAGTTGCACTGACTTTTAAAGTCAATTCAGCCACACTATAGCATCCAGTTTGCGTGTCTAAAACCTGAATGTAGAGTTGCTCCGGGTTTAGAATATTTTCATAGTTGTCACCACTAATGTTGTTAGAAGCGTCCATTTCAGCATCTGTTTTATTTTGGTAGAATTTAAGACTTCGGTCCGAAAAATTATTTGTGACTTTATTGTAAACCTGGTTTAAATTAAACACGGTTATTCCATCATAAACGCCATCTTCATCACACTGGGCCAAAGACACATCGATGGCGTCTGGGGTTTGAGTCACTGTGAACGTTTTTGAAAATGTTTTTGTAGTGATGCCAATTTGAAGCGTGACCATGACGGTATAATTTCCAGCAGAAGGATAGGTATGTGTTGGACTGTCTGCCGTCGATGGACTACTTCCGTCGCCAAAATCCCATGAAATACGATCATAAGTTTCAGAACTATCAATAGTAAATTTAACGGCCTCACCAAAACATAAGTTTTCAACTTCAATTTTTGCTAAGAAAAATGATTGAATAAAAGGTGGTAAGCCAAGCCTTGTATATGTACCTTTAGCTAACGACTGTCCAAAAGCATTATAATCGCACAACGCTCCTAATTCATTGGGGCTGTTAATAACGTCTAGGGTGACGTTATCAACAGTGTTTACGGCATATATTTTCCCATTTGGAGCGAGTTGAATAGCAGCTATAAATCTACTTCCATTATACACTCTAGTCCTCGTCACAGAAATATCAGTAGCTTCTAAATCAAATTGTAACACCGAGTTTGAACCAGTTGTATAGAGCTTACTGGAATCTGGAGAAAATGCCGCACCATACACGTCTGTATTACTTATAATATTTAATGGGTTACTAACGACTCCAGTGGTGTCATCAAAGTCATAAATCCATAAACTTCCAGAATTATTAGCACTTTGCCCTTGGCTAGCCCCTTGCTCAGTATGACAGATGACAAGTTTAGTGCCGTCAGGGGAGGATTTCATGTATCCAATGGCGTTTCGTCGGTAGCCATTGATTGAAATATTGGGGGTGATTTGAGTGGTCACTGGGGTGGTGTTCACGCCACTAGCATCGACACGAAAGGCATAGAACACATCCATAAAGTGACTTAAAACCCAATACGATTGTCCATCGTTATGTTCTACAGCTGTGATTTTCTCAGAACATTTGAAGGCCTCTTGATCTGGGTCACTCGAGTCATACGTTAATAAGTGAATGTTTTTTTCAGTGGCAACGATATCGCCATTCCCAGTATTGAGGGTTAAATCTAAAAGTGAGTAATTTAATCCATTATTATAACCGTCATCCTCAGCAGGAATTGTGTAGCCTTTACCTTCACTATACAAAGATAAGGGTGTCCCATCGCGATCGGCGGGGCCTTGGTTTGGAAAGGCCCATGCATTATTGTGATGCGGTTCATCTACCGTAAACACGTAATAATGATCAGCATTGCCCGGACGTGGAATGATTAATGCAGAGGAAGTACTTGAGGGGTCTCCTAATAAACCGCTGCCAGCATTGTAGTTCGCGTTGGGCATGATTTGATGATTTTTATCCCAAACATTTCGACCATCAGTGTAAAACAGCAAATTTCCATTAAAATCTGAAATAGACGAACAGCCCTCGGCTGTATTTATTGTAGACGTTGCTGCATTCGTGCTTGTAACGGATTCCGAGTCGACATCAAAAATTAATCCTGCTCCATTTCCAAAATACCAATGCGAAGCTTCCCCTTGTGAAAAAAGGGAAACGCTTATTAATAGAAAAACAAAAATTGCAATGTGTTTCATTAAAAAGTAATTGGATCATCTTTTAATGTACATCAAAAAATAAACATTTAAATTATGATTTGAAATATACTATAAATCTCTCCTTTTTAATAGCTTATAAGATAAAAATATAAATAAAATCGTCCAACAAATAACGATTATGACCGTGTCTAAATGGACTGCATAGTCATAGGCAATGTCTGAGTTGGATGGGAATTTGGTCATGGCAACGCGCTGAAATGGTTGTTTGATAAGGTTAGACATAGAAGTTAAAGGGAAAAAGTTTTGCACTTTTTGAGCGATTTCATAACTTCCTTTCCAAGTGATAATCCCTAAAATAATCCACTCTAAAATCAAATCGACCAATAAGAACGCTAACGCAAAAGCAGAGCGTTTGGCTAGAACCCCTAAAAATAAACAGAACGAAAAGAATCCAACTAGTTTTACAAAATAGGCGAGTAGAAACTCCATTTGTTGGATTATAATGTGAAATTCATTGTAACTCGAATAAATAAGACCAAGAGCCAAAGAGATGATAAAAATAATGATGGTTGAAACAAACGAGAAAAAAACAATGACATAGAATTTAGACAAGATAAATTCCTTTTTACTGAGCCCATCGATGAGGTTTTGTTTGAGTGTTTTATTACTGTATTCGTTCCCAATCATAGATACGACTACGATGGCAAAAAAGAATTTAAACAAGGATGCAAAAAAAGTAGAGATATGCCATACAATTGGGAAATTAAAAATCCCTAATTCTCCAAGCTCCAGAGTAAAAAAACCAAATACATTGATCTTTAGTGCGGATAATAGAATCACACAAAGCGGTAAAATAAATGAAATAAATATTAATATTTTACTCGTTTTGTTGAGCAATAGTTTCTGAAGTTCTAAATTGAGTAATCGTCTCATTTGTGGTCAGTTAATTGTAAGAATTGTTCTTCAAGGCTTTCTTTTCGTTTTACTAAATGGCTCAAAACGATTCCGTTTTTAAACAGGAGTCGATTAAATTCTTCAGCTTCCATTGGGTGCTCCAAAAATGCAGTGATTAAATCAGTTTCTACTTTCGTATGTGAAAAATTGGGGTGAGCTTCAAGAAGTGACATCAAGTCTTCTTTTTGATGTGTTTTTAATTCAAAAAATCCGTGACTTGAAATCAATTCATCGACGCGACCAGAAAAAAGATTGACCCCTTTTCTTAAAACCACCACATGCGTACACACTTTTTCAACTTCATCTAAGAGATGTGAAGCCAGTAAAATCGTAGTTCCGTTTTGGGCAATGTTTTTTATGATCTCTCTAATTTGATGAATGCCTTGAGGGTCTAAACCATTTGTTGGTTCGTCTAAAATTAATATTTCTGGGTCATTGAGAAGTGCCGAGGCAATTGCTAAACGTTGTTTCATTCCCAAAGAAAAGGCGCTAAATTTGCTGTCTTTCCGTTCTATAAGTCCAACGATTTCTAGTGTCCTATTAATGGTGTCGTAAGGAATTTCTTTAATTTTACAGACCAATTTAAGGTTTTGGTATGCAGTCATATAAGGATAAAAATTGGGGTGTTCAATAATAGCCCCCACTTTTTTGAGCGCATCATGCGTTGTCATTGAACCGCCAAACCAAGAATAATCTCCAGAGGTTTTGTTCACGACGTTTAAAATAATTCCTAAAGTGGTCGATTTCCCACTACCGTTGGGCCCTAAGATGCCATAGATATTTCCTTTTTCGATACTAAAGGATAGATCACTGACTGCTGTTAGAAGTCCGAATTTTTTTGTAAGATTTGAAATTTTAAGAATCGATTCCAATGGGTTATAATTTGGTTAGTTACTATACGTTTAGACGAGATATTGTCAATTTTGTTACAAGTTAAAAAATAAAACTTAATTTTGGGATTCAAGTTAAACAATGAATTGAGCCTGTTCGAAATTTTATTTTTTATGAAAGACGATTTAAAAATATCACTTAAAAAACCTTCATACCCTGTAAATACGGGCTTAAAGGCCTATTTACAGAAATTCAATCGTACGATTCGATTGCCTATTTTTTATGATGATTTACTTCGTTTTCAAGGCTCTGTTGTGGTTTATGATAAAAATGATAAGGATACGCTTTGGGTCCGAACATATTATAGCGAGTTTGACCGTCAAGAAATAGATTTATGTCTCAAGAAAGTATATACGACCCTGCATTCTGATGGAAATGAAAAGACTATTCCGTTCTTAAATGTGGATGCCATTGACTATTGTACGTTTGGGAATTCAAAACCATTTCGCATAAAAATCAGAAATATACTCAATGATAATTATGCATATTTTTATGTTAAAAAGGCAGATGCTTCCCGAATCTATGGTTTGGAATTGGAACATATGCTATCGCCTCATAACTTAAATTTCCTAGTGTATAATGACACCCTTATTGAAGAGCATATTACAGGGATTCCTGGGGATGTATTTATCGAAACCATGTTGCCAAATTGTACGCCTTCCGAAACATCTCAAATAGCAAAAGAGTTTGTGAAATTTAATGAACGGTGTATGATTCGTTTGTTAGGAGATATGCGTTCTTATAATTATGTAATTGTTCCAACGCATGACTTTGATCATGTGGTTTACACGATTCGAGCGATTGATTTTGATCAACAATGTTATGAAGGGAAATTCAATGTATACCGTCCACAATTCTTTAAAGAAAATTTTAAGATGGTTGATTTGGTATCAGGAAAATTTAAAAAGGAATCCATCAATCAGTATAAACTAGAAGAGCGGTCGATTGTCGCAAAACGTTTGATGAGTTTTAAGAACCGAATTGAACGGTTGATACGCTGTATGATGTCTGATACCCTTTCGACTCCCGAGCACGAAACCTTATTGAAGGCTAAAATACACGAATACACTGGAGATGTTCGGTTTTTGAACAGTAAAAATATGGGAGAAATTTTAAAAAATTCTTTGAGTTTTGTAAAACGTAATTATCAAACAGAAAATTCGGGAATTTTCTTTTAATTCCAGTTTTCTTCAAAGTCCAAATGATCGTAATCATCGGTGCCGTATCCATCTTCAAATTCATCAAAAGGATCTTCACCACCTTCTGCTTCAAATACCTTTTCAGGGGCTTCGCCTGGAACTTGTCCGTGTACAAAAAGTAAGTTAGGATAATCGGTTCCTTGTGCTTCTTCTACCACCTCGCCCAATTCGACCATAAAGGTCCACATACTTAGAAAATCATACACATAGATAAGCTTTGTGCGATTTTCAGTGACGGCAGAATTAAGGATCGTTTGACTCATGAGTTGAATATCACTTCCACCTTCGCTCATATCAAATAAAGAGATTTCTTCGCCTTGATTCCATTCATCATCACTAATGTAAAATGAGGCCATTTCACTGCCATCAAACCCAAAAGATTGGGTAATCACATTGTGTAAATCTTCAAGAGTATCAGTGTCTCTGATTTCAATATCTCTAAAAATATCCTCTTTGGTATCGTTGTCTAAAACAACTCTAAATCTAAAAATCATAATTCAATAATATTAAACAAATATAAGATGCATTTTTCTTATGCGAGTTGGTTTTGTCTTTTATTATGTAAGACTTCTAGAAGGATATAACTCTGAATTCCAAACAGAATCGATGCAATTACCAAATGTAGGGGTTGGCTCAGAAAAGGGAAATCAAAGTAGTACATCAGAATTCCGGTTCCTGCTTCAAGAATGATACAGTAAATCACTAATTTAATTTTGTGATATCCTAATGATTTTGATCGGTTTAGATGCCACAAATACCCATTTAAAGCTAAGACCAAAATAGAAGTAGATCGGTGGATATAAAAATTTAAATCGGGGGAAGCGAGCCAAAGCGCTTTTTGGTAGCCTATGAGTTTTGTTTGCTCATCGACAAACTGCCGAACTTGAGTTCCTAATATGATTTGAACTAATGACACTACAAGTGTTAAAACTAAAATATTAAAAAAACGACTTTGATATATCTGAGTTTTATAATTGCTTTTTGATGCAAATATGAGATACAAAATAAACGCCACGATGAGCAATGCCATCACCATGTGAATCGTAATTTTATAAGGCGCTAGATTTGAGTCTACCACCGTTTTTCCAAGCCAGGCTTGAAAGCCCATCCCAAATAGGGTGAGAATGGATACGATCGGAATCCATTTATTTTTTTTCCAAAACCAAAACGATAAGACTGTAAAAATTAAAATGGGAATTCCAGATACAACTCCAACCAGACGATTGATAAATTCTACCCAAGTATGCACGGGGTCATAGGTGGTGTAATCGTGTTTGCTATAGGTCTCCCAATTAGTGGTGTCAAGGGTGTCACTAGAAATAAAATCAGTTTTGGCAACCAAAAACGCTTCCTGATCTATAAGAATCATCATGCCTTGTTTGTACGCATGGTTGGGTTCAAAATCTAACTGCTTGCTGTCGGTTGGTGGGACATAATATCCAAAACATTTTGGCCAATCTGGACAGCCCATTCCGGAGCCGGTCATGCGGACGATAGCCCCCGCAACAATAACGAAGTAGATGAGTACTAACGCAATTTTTGAGATTGTTCTAAATTTATTTTTCATCGGCAATTTTTAATCCTAAATCAGTTCCTTTTTTCAACATCAATTCAAAGGCTTTTTGAGGTTCATTTGGAATGACACCGTCCAAAATAGCTTCTTTGATAAATTCTTTAATGACTCCAATCTCCCTAGAAGGTCCTAAGTTAAAGGTCTTCATAATTGTTTCACCCGAAATTGGTGGTTGGAAGTCCCGCAGTCGGTCGCGTTCTTCCACCTCCACAATTTTTTCACGAACAAGTTTAAAATTATGGTGATATTTCTTGAATTTATAAGGGTTTTTGGTGGTGATGTCTGCTTCACAAAGCGTCATTAAATCTTCTGCAAATTCTCCAGCATCAAAAACCAAACGTCTCACAGCAGAGTCTGTAATATTTTCTTGTGCCAATACAATCGGTCGCGAACTCATAAAAACGAGTTTTTGAACGTATTTCATTTTATCATTTAAAGGCATTTTTAAACGCTTAAATAAAAAATAAACCATTTTTGAGCCCTTCAGTTCATGTCCATGAAAGGTCCAACCGACTTTTTTGCTAAATCGCTTTGTCGGCGCTTTTCCAATATCGTGTAGCAGTGCCGCCCAGCGCAGCCATACATTGTCTGTATGAGGGCAAATATTATCAACCACTTCGAGGGTATGATAAAAATTATCTTTATGCTTTTGTCCTTCCAGTTCATCGACCCCTTTCAAATCGGTCAATTCAGGTAAGATGCGTTCCAATAAGCCTGTTTTTTCAAGCAATAGAAACCCAATAGATGGTTTTTTACTTTCTAATATTTTTTGAAGCTCCACGTTGATGCGCTCCTTTGTAATAATTTCGATGCGTTGCGACTGTTCTTTGATTGCCTTAAAGGAAGTGACTTCAATCTCAAAATCGAGTTGAGTTGCAAAACGAATGGCTCTCAGCATACGTAAAGGATCATCGCTATAGGTAATTACAGGGTCTAAAGGGGTTTTGATGCGTTTTTCAGACAAATCCTTCCGTCCATCAAAAGGATCTAAGAGCGTTCCGTAAGTCGCAGTATTTAAGCTAATTGCCATCGCATTGATTGTGAAATCTCTGCGGTTTTGATCTTCTTCTAAAGTGCCATCTTCTACAATGGGGTTCCTACTGTCTTCGTTATAAGATTCTTTTCGAGCGCCTACAAATTCCAGTTCAACGCCTTCATAATTAATCATGGCCGTGCCATAGGTTTTAAAGATTTGAACTTTAGGATTATTAGGAAGGTTTTTTGCAACTCGTTTTGCAAGTGCGATGCCGCTTCCAATCGCCACAATATCAATGTCTTTTTTATGTCCGCGTCCTAAAACAAAATCACGTACAAATCCCCCAATCACGTAGCAATCGACGCCTAAATCGTCTGCGGATTTTGAGATCACCTGAAAAATAGGGGCGGACACTGCCTGTTTGTAATTCATGTGTTGAGTGGTTTCCAAAGGTTCAATAACTTATTTTCTAATCACTTTTACTTCGCCGTTGTTACTCAGTTTTATAATTGAAGACGGTTTTGAAGCGTTTTTTGTGCGCTCCAAATTTACGACATAGTCCACACCTTTTAAAATATAGTCTTCAATTTCTTGAAAGGATTTTGGGGTGGGGTTTCCAGAAATATTGGCAGAGGTAGATACAATCGGTTTTTTAAATCGTTTGAGCAAATCGGCACAAAACCCTTCTTTTACCATCCGAATGGCCAAGGTGTTGTCTGGTGCAATAAGGTTCTCTGTGACTCGTAAAGGTTTGTCATAAATGATGGTGGTTGGTGCGGTCGCATATTCTAAAATGCTGTAAGCAGCTTCCGGAATATCTTCAATGTGATAATTTAACATATTAAAATCACTGACCAAGCAAATCATGGTTTTTTGATCTTCACGATTTTTGAGCTTATATAACTTTTCGACCGCAGCAAAATTAGTCGCATCACAGCCTAATCCCCAAACCGTATCGGTAGGGTAAAGGATGATTCCGCCTTGTTTGAGCGTTTTAATGGTGTTGTTTAATTCAAGAGATTCCATAAAAGGAGACGTTTGTTTTTGGCTTTGTTAGAATGCGTTTTTACAGTCTAAAAATGATTTTATACATCAAATAAATGTTTTGTAAATTTACATCAAATTTTTAAAATAAGAGACTTTTAAAAAGCACCACATTATTCCAATCAATCACATGAAAATTGTCAATATAGTCATTCCGATATACAAAACAAATTTAGACGATTTTGAGGTAAAATCTTTGAAACAATTTCTGCTGGTGTTGGGAAATTACCCCACAACATTGGTGATTCCAGAACACTTAGAAGTGTCTGAATTTCTAAAAACATACCAGTTAGAGCAGTGCACTATTGAACGTTTTGATAACGCCTATTTTTCTTCAGTTTTTGGGTACAATAAACTCATGTTGATGGAAGCGTTTTATGCGCGTTTTGAAGCCTATAAATATATTTTAATTTATCAACTTGATGCCTATGTTTTTAGAGATGAACTGTTAGATTGGTGTTCTAAAGACTACGATTACATTGGCGCCCCGTGGATTGCAACCCCCAATAAAGGGTTCAAAAAACTAGTGTCATTTTTTGATTCTAAGAAAAAGAAAGCGCGTTCTAGTATATTTTATAAGGTTGGTAATGGCGGTTTTTCATTACGAAAAGTAAGGTCACACATTGCTAATTCAAAGAAAATGAAGTCGGTAATAGAACAGAATTTAAAACGATCAAAGGACGATTTTAGAATTATGGAAGATGTCTTTTGGTCCTCAATTCCTGAACAGGACCCTCGTTTTTTAATTCCGGATTATAAAGAAGGCTTGCGATTTGCTTTTGACCGAAAACCAGATCTTGCTTTCAAGTTAAATAACAACAAACTGCCGTTTGGATGTCACGGATTTGAAAAGCCAAAAGTGAAAGCTTTTTGGGAGCAGATGATGTCCTAGTCTTTTAATTGCTAGCAGCTTTCCAATGGCCTCTTAACTTGGAATACTTTAGATATGTAACTCTAAATGTTTGTTTGCAAATTCGCCAGCCATTCACGCCGTCCAAAATACCCAATCTTAAAAAATAGGCTTTAAAAAAGGCCCATGAGGGTCTCACTATCAATTTAAAAAGCGAAGCTTTGATTCCTAATTCAAAATAGGCATTTGCTGCAATGCTAGAAAAATTTTCAACTTTTTGTTTGTGTTCGTCGTAGTCTCTGTAAATCCAATGTAAAAGATCGCCTTTTAGATGTCCGCTTTTAATAGTGGGTTTTAATTTGTAAGAATCGTGCGGATTGATGCCTTTCCATTCTCCATGGTCTTTTTTGAAAAGTCTTAATTTTTTATCCGGATACCAATCTGAAAAGTGGATCCACTGACCACAATAATTATTTTTACGATTGGAGTAATAGCCGTCAAATTTCCAGTTTTTCTTCACCTCCAAAATGGACTTTTTTAAGGCCTCCGAAAGTGCTTCATCACCATCCAAAGACAAAATATAATCGAAGTTTGCTTGTTCAACTGCAAAGTTTTTTTGCTCTTTATAGCCCAAAAATTCTTGAGGGATAAAACGGACCTTAAATTTTTCGCAAATGGCTTTAGTTTTATCAGTAGAGTAGGAGTCTACCACCACAATCTCATCAACAATACCCACTAAAGATGCCAAGCATTTTTCTAAATGCTCTTCTTCATTATAGGTGATAATTACGCCTGAAATTTTAATCATAGTTTAGTTGAAACGCTAGTGGTTAGTCATCTGAAAAACTTACACAAAATTAAGCTTTTTATAGAACTATTTAGTAAGACATTGTTTGATTTTTTTAGTTACAATAGAAGATAAATTAAATTAATCAATCCTAAGTTCAAATATTGATTCTTCATAAACTTAATAAATGTTGTAATATTGCCGAATGAAGATTATCCTCGCAAAAAATTACATTCAATTTCAAGCAAAATTAACGGCTCATATAGATTCTTTTAAGACCTCAGGAGTCCAATTTGGAGAAGCTGGTAGGAATACTATCAAACTATTTGACTTAGATGGGGAGCAGATTAATATCAAATCGTTTAAAGTTCCTAACTTCATCAATCAAGTGGTGTATAATTTCTTTAGAAAAAGTAAGGCACAGCGCTCTTTTGAATATGCGACTAAATTATTGAATTTAGGCATTGGGACGCCGACGCCAATCGCATTCTGTGAACGCCCCTCCATTTTTTTATTCAAAAGCAGTTACTACATTAGCCAGCATTTAAACTGTGATTTAACCTATCGAGAGCTCACAACGAACCTTGATTACCCAGACTCTGATTCGATCATTCGTGCGTTTACAAGATTTACATACGACTTGCATCAGAAAGGCGTTAATTTCTTAGATCATTCGCCGGGAAATACATTGATAACTAAAACGGGCGATTCATATCACTTTTCAATTGTTGATTTAAATAGGATGAAATTTGGTGAGATGGATTTTAATACCAGAATCAAAAACTTCGCAAAATTAACGATCCATAAATCGATCATTGAAATAATGAGTGATGAATATGCGAAATGCTCCAATGCTGATTTTGATACAATTTTTAAATTAATGTGGAAAAACACCGAGAGTTTTCAGATGAAAAGTAAACAGAAATCAATGCTAAAGAAAAAACTAAAATTCTGGAGAACCTAATTACTTAGTATCTCAATTGAAAGTAGTTAAAAATTGAGTTAAAACTGGCTTTATATCTTCAGGATTAAAGTTTTTGTAAAGCTTTTGCTCGTCTTTTTTTAAATCTTTAATAGTCTTATTTTTGAATAATTCTGGTTTAAAATCGTTTAGATGAACAGACACATTTTGATTGTTTTCAAACAAACTCCAAGTAGCTTTATCGATCCAGGGAGAAAATATTGAAAATGTGGGAGTATTTAATGCTTTTGCCATATTAATTGCGCCACCTTCGTTGCCAATTAATGCAGTACAATGGTGAGTCAATCCAAAAAAATCACGTAAACTTTTTCCAAATAGATCTAAATAAATACGATTTTTTGTTGCTCTATTACATAGATTATAAACTAGCTTTACGTCTTCAATTTGGTTAGAGGTATAATTAAATAAAAGTTGGCCGTTAGTTTCTGCAACAATACATTCTAAAAGGGTGGCCATAGACTTAAAAGGATATGTTTTGTTTTTAGAGCTGCCTAAAATACTAATCATATAAATTGGGACATTAAAATCTATATTATAGCTTTCTAAAAGACTTTTACCAGTATTAATTTCTTCTGAGGTTAAATAGATCTTAGGGATGGCTTTTTCTTCGTTGATTCCAAGTGGTTTAAGTAATGATAGTCGATTTTTTATAGCTAAATCTTTAACACCAAAAGTAGCGTTAATACGTTTAATGTTATTAGTGTAAATCCATTTAGTATACCATTTTTTATAGGAAATTTTTTTGTCAGCCTTAGAATAATAAGTGAGTATATTACTAGATATTTTTGAGTAAACATCTATAACTATATTATATTTATTTAGAGCGATTCGCTTTGCTAAATTAAAGAGTGCTTTTTGACTCTCTTGCTCGGTTTTAGAAAACAAAATTACATGGTCAATAAAAGGGTTATTTTCTATAACAGGAGCCGTATGAGAACTAACTAAATAATCTAAAGTAGCTTCAGGATAGGTTTTACGTAATGTTTCAAACAATATTGAACTTGTAAGTACATCACCAATCATTTTATTTTGAATGATTAATATCTTCATAATATCTATAAATTATGTATACCCAAGACACTACATGTTTTTTTAAGCAGATTCATTTAGTATTATTTAATTAAAAGCGTGTTGTTAATAAAGTTATTATTAAAGGTTTGTAAAAATGCTTTAATTTTTTGTTCCAATTCGAACCGTTTAATATCGCTTATTGTGTGTTTTAGGTCTTTAATTTCTAACTTATTTGTGGTGTCATAGATTTCTATAATTTTGTTCCCATCAAAAATAAAGTAATAATTATCAATTATAACTTGATAGTTATTGTTTACCAAATTTACGATCAAATTAGTTTCATTTTTGTAGCTGTTACCAAAACTAAAAAAAGGCTCTGGATAGTCCAAATAATCAAGAACGCTGGGAATGATATCAATTTGTTGAATGTTTTTAGGGTTGATCTCAGGCGTGTGGTTGCTAGGGTCAAAGATTATTATAGGAATAGAATAGTTTTCCATCGGTGGCTGGTTGTGTTTTTTTGCTAACATTGAACAATGATCTGCCGTAATTACAAAAACAGTATTTGGATACCATTCTTGGGTTTTTGCATATTCAAAGTATTTTTTGATGGCGTAATCTGTATAGCCTACCGATTCATGAAATATCGATTTGGAGTCTCCAAAGGTTCCTTTATATCGATTTGGAATGACGAAAGGCATATGCGATGATATCGTAAAAATGGATGCTAAAAACGGAGTTTTCATACGCCCAGTTTGCTCCCCAAAGAATTTTAAAAACTCTTCATCAAAAATCCCCCATTTACCATCTTCATGCCCTGATTTTGGATATTCATCTTTTCCATAATAAGAATCAAATCCAGCTACTTTTGCATACTGATCAAAATTTTGACTTCCGTTAAAAGCGCCATGAAAAAAAGCCGTTTCATAGCCTTGTTTTGTCAAAATTTTCGGTAGACTTTCAATGTCATTGAAGGCATAAGTTGAATTAATAAACGATTCACCAAAAATACTTGGAACTCCTGTTAATATTGACGGAAGAGCCTCGCTAGATAATCGGCCATTTGCATAGCCATTAGGGAAATAGATCGACTGTGATATGAGGGAATCTAAAAAGGGTGTATTGCCCACTTCTGTGGACGAATAACTGATGTTTTCATCTCCAAAACTTTCAGCAATAATAATGACGATATTTTTTTTAGTCATTATTTTGCCTTCATTATAATGTTTTATAGGACTATAAATCTCTTGTATTTCATGGTCCTCGAAGTGATTTAAAATCGCAAGTTGTTCCTTATCTTTTAATGTTTTCATGATGCAGAAGGGCGTATTCAATACAATAACATTTGAATTAATATTGGAGTATTTAACAGCATCAATTCTGCTCAATGGTTTTTTCTGTATTCCACCTCTACCGATAACCAAACTCAGTCCAAGAACCAGTAGAAACCCCAAAATAGTATAGACAGGCTTCTTGGTTTGTTTGTTTGTATTTTGACTCTTAAAATTTGGAATGAATTTCCAGAAAAAAGTAATAAACACTAGAAACGAAAGCGCTACATACCAATATTGAGATACATAGGAGGGAATCAGCCCCATAATTTCGGTTTCCATGCCTTTGGCTGTGATCAAATCAAAGGTACTTCGTCTTCCAGTAAATTCGAAATAAACGAGGTCGATAAAGTTGGTTCCTAAAAACACAGTATTGGTTATGAAAAACACCAGTTTTAAAATTTTCTGGTATGTCACTCCATTTTTAAAACTTCCCGGAATTGAGTGGCCAATTATGATTAAAATATTTGAGTAAATGATCACGGATAGATCAAATCGAATGCCCCCTAAGAAGCTAATTAGATTAATTTCATCAAACGTGCTGTAGTGAGCTAGCACAAAAAGAATTCTACAGACACTATAAAATAACGTCACATATAAAATCCGTTTCGCTAAAGTTTTTAAATTTTCCACATAATTGTTCATAAGCTTATACTGCTACATTATGCGTTCGCAAGGCATCGTTTAAAGACGTTTTTTTGTTGGTACTTTCTTTTCGTTTTCCAATAATCAGGGCACAAGGCACATTGTAGTTTCCAGATGGAAATTCTTTTACATAACTTCCAGGAATCACTACCGAACGTGCAGGGACGAGTCCTTTATATTCTTTTGGTTCATCGCCAGTCACATCAATAATTTTGGTACTCATTGTTAAGACCACACCAGCCCCTAGGACGGCTTCGGTTTCAACTCGAACGCCTTCCACCACAATACAACGGGATCCAATAAAAGCATTGTCTTCAATAATTACTGGAGCCGCTTGAAGTGGTTCTAAGACCCCTCCAATACCAACGCCACCAGAAAGGTGTACATTTTTACCAATTTGTGCGCAACTTCCTACCGTTGCCCAAGTATCCACCATCGTACCTTCATCGACATACGCTCCAATATTCACATAACTGGGCATCAAAATAGTGCCTTTTGAAATATAGGCGCCATGACGTGCAACTGCATGGGGTACCACTCGAATGCCTTTTTCGGCATAGCCTGTTTTTAAGGGAATTTTATCGTGAAACTCAAACGGGCCCACTTCAATGGTTTCCATGGTTTGAATCGGGAAATACATTACAACTGCTTTTTTTACCCACTCATTCACTTGCCATCCTTCTGTGGTGGGTTCTGCGACTCTAAGGTCTCCTTTGTCTAATAAATCAACAATGGTTCTAATCGCATCTTGAGTTGTGGTTTCGTCTAAGAGAGCTCGATCGTCCCAAGCTGCTTCAATAAGTGGTCGTAAGTTGTTCATCGTGTATTTTTTCAACAAATATAAGCTTAATAAAAAATAAAATATAACCGGATGTGCATTTCGAACGAAATTTGTTAATTTGAATGAATTTCGCATTCTTTTTATTAAAAACAAAACCGATATTGATTTTCCATTGAATGATTCAAAACAGAGTTCGATATAAAACTGTATTTTTGCGTTCTATGGGACGTCTTTTAGCAATTGATTATGGGAGTAAACGTACGGGAATCGCCGTCACGGATGAGATGCAAATTATTGCATCGGGCTTAACAACGGTCGAAACAAAAACACTGATACCGTTTTTAAAAACCTATTGCGAGAAAGAATCTGTTGAATTATTTCTTATTGGATTGCCAAAACAAATGAATAATGAGCTTTCGGAAAGTGAGTCTTTAATCTTGAAATTTATTCAAACTTTAAAAAAACAAATCCCACAGATCCCAATCGTACGTGTCGATGAACGCTTCACGTCTAAGATGGCCTTTCAGACGATGATTGATAGTGGTCTCAATAAAAAACAACGAAAAAACAAGGCACTGGTCGATGAAATTAGTGCGACCCTTATTCTGCAATCCTATCTTCATAATAAATAAGTCTAGAAGTATTATTTTTTACACCCAAAAATTGTATTTTTGAGCCCTTATAATTAGTCGTATGATTTTACCAATTGTGGCTTACGGAGATCCAGTTCTTAAAAAAAGAGCGATTGAAATTACGCCAGAACATCCAAATTTAGAGCAAATTATTGCCAATATGTACGAGTCTATGTACGGCGCTTTTGGCGTTGGATTAGCAGCACCACAGATTGGGCTTTCCATTCGGTTGTTTTTGGTAGACACGGCTCCTTTTTCGGATGATGAGAGTTATTCTGTTGAAGAGCAAGCCCAATTAAATTCCTTTAAACGGACGTTTATCAACCCTAAAATGCTCGATGAATCAGGTGAGGAGTGGAGTTTTAACGAAGGCTGTTTGAGTATCCCCAACGTTCGTGAAGAGGTGTTGAGAAAGCCGACCATTAAAATCGAATATCAAGATGAGGATTTTAAAACCCATGTCGAAGAATTTGAAGGTTTAATCGCTCGAGTGATTCAGCATGAGTATGATCATATCGAAGGGATTTTGTTTACGGACAAAGTATCGTCCTTAAAAAAACGCTTATTAAAAGGAAAACTGAGTAATATTTCAAAAGGAAAAACGAGTGTGGATTATCGCATGCGATTTCCAAATAGTTCAAAAAAACGTTCATAAATCAATCTTAAACTTAATTAATGGAATTAGATAAAATTTTAGCCATCTCAAAAAAACCGGGCTTATTCAAATTAATCACCCAATCGCGTGGCGGATTTATTGCAGAATCCCTCATCGATCAAAAACGGCTATCCGTCAGTATTAGTAACAATGTAAGTGTATTAAGCGAAATCGCGATTTATACGCTCAACGAAGAATTGCCGTTGAAAGATGTTTTTTCAAAGATTTTTGAAAAAGAAAAGGGCCAAGATACAAGCACGAGTCCCAAAGCATCTAAAGACGATTTAGAAGCCTATTTTTTCTCGGTTCTCCCTGATTATGATGAAGATCGGGTGTATCCGAGTGATATTAAAAAAGTTTTAAATTGGTATAATTTACTAAATAAACACAAGCTGTTAGATTTTAAAACGGAGGCTTCTAGTACAGAAGAGGAAGAATAAAAAAAAAGCAGCGATTCGCTGCTTTTTTTAACACTATATTTTAAATGTTTGCACACTTAACAAAAGAATTCAACTACAACTGGAAGTTAGCCGCACCTGTCATTATGGGCATGTTGGGGCATACTTTTGTGGGATTCGTTGATAATATTATGGTGGGCCAATTGGGATCGGCCGCCTTGGCTGCGGTGTCTCTAGGGAATAGTTTTTTCTTTGTTGCCATGTCACTCGGAATCGGGTTTTCAACGGCGATTACGCCATTGGTTGCAGAAGCAGATTCCGAAAATAATTTCAAAAAAGGAAAGTCCGCATTTAAGCATGGCTTATTTTTATGTACGCTATTAAGTCTGTTGTTGTATGCCATGATTCTATTGGCAAAACCACTTATGAAATTGATGGATCAACCCGAAGAAGTGGTGGTTTTGGCGATGCCATATTTAAATATTATTGCCATTTCGTTGATTCCGCTTATTATTTTTCAAGGATTTAAGCAATTTAGTGATGGATTGTCGTTGACCAAACACGCCATGTATGCGACTCTATTTGCCAATATTTTAAATGTTGGGTTTAATTATTTATTGATTTTTGGAAAATTTGGATTTCCTGAAATGGGCATCGTTGGGGCTGGGATTGGGACTCTAATTTCTCGTGTAGCAATGATTGTTCTGATTTGGGTTTTACTTAAAAACGATCCAAAAACAAAGGCTTTTGTAAGTCAGATCAAGCTATTTGTTTTGGAAAATTCAATGCTAAAAAAAATATTGAACCTCGGCTTGCCAAGTGCCATGCAAATGTTTTTTGAAGTCGCTATTTTTACAGCGGCCATTTGGTTGAGTGGTTTGTTGGGGAAAAATGCCCAAGCCGCCAATCAAATCGCCCTCAATTTATCGTCCATGACCTTTATGATTGCGATGGGATTGAGTGTCACTGCGATGATTCGTGTTGGGAATCAAAAAGGATTGAAAAAATATGTAGAGCTTCAGCGGATTGCAAAATCAATATTTCTAATGGGAATTATATTTGCCTCTATTTTCGCAACCTTATTTTTAATTTTCCACGACGTATTTCCAACTTTGTATCTGGATTTAGACGATGTAAATAACTATTTAGACAACCAAGAAGTGGTTGCAATCGCCTCCAAATTACTGTTGGTGGCGGCGCTTTTTCAGATTAGTGACAGCATTCAAGTGGTGTTTTTGGGGGCCTTAAGAGGGTTACAGGATGTTAAAATCCCAACCTTGATTACCTTTGTTTCCTACTGGGTGATTGGGTTTCCAACAAGCTATTTCCTTGGAAAGGCCGAAGTTTATGGCAGTACAGGCATCTGGATCGGACTCTTAGTCGGATTAGGGTCGGCTTCTATTTTTTTATATCTTAGATTTATTTTTCTAACCAATCGTTTGATTCAAACGCATAATATGAAGTAACTATGGAATTACCAAAATTCATCCTCGGAGATAATACCAAATTTCCAAACGCTATCTACGTCATTCATACGGAGTTTCCACGGTTTATCATCAACTTAGAAACCGATGAGGTGGAGTGGTTAGAGGAATTTGATACCCAAGATGAAGAAGAATTACTTTCGGAAACCGAAACAGCCATTGAAGAAGCTTCTGCTTTTTATGACAGTGAAGTCACCACTTACGATACTTAGAAATGATAGAACAACTTTTAGAACTCGACACCTCCATTTTTTTATACCTAAATAATCTAGGAACCCCCTCATGGGATGGGTTTTGGAACCTGATCACCAACAAACGAACGTTCATCCCGTTGTACATCGTTTTGCTGTATTTGATGTCAAAATCAATGCCTAAAAAACAAATTGTGATTCTCGTACTCACCATTGCTGGCATGATTTTGTTTACGGATCAAATCACAAACTTTTTTAAATTCACTTTTGAGCGGCTCCGTCCTTGTGCACAAGAAGGGGTTTTAGAATACATACGACAAAGCGACTGTTGGGGGTATGGGTTCTTTTCTGGACATTCCTCCAATTCTATGGCTACCGCAATTTTTACAGGCTTAATGCTACGCCCTGTTTATAAGAACTTAATTTATTTTATGATTATCTGGAGTTTGGTCGTGGCTTACAGTCGGATTTACTTAGGACTTCATTATCCGTTAGATATTATTTGTGGTCTGACTTTCGGAGTCCTGGCTGGGACCCTGTTTTTTACCATTTTTAAGCGGTTAAGTGCGCGTTTTGTGCAAATTGAGTAGGTATTCAGCTGCGGCAAAGGGCGAGCGCTTATTGGCCGCTATCAATGCCATTTGAGTTTTTAATTCTTTGGCGATCACTTCATCCTGAAAAAACTGATCTTTTAATTGGTTTTCAATCGATTGTAGCAACCAAAATGTGTTTTGTTCCTGCCGTTTTTTGGTGAAATACCCTTTTTTATTGGCCTGATCGATATAGTCAGAAATTAAAGTCCATGCGCCATCAATCCCTTTGTTTTCGAGTGCACTACACAACACTACTTTTGGAGTCCAATTGGACGCTTTCGCAGGGTAGAGGTGAAGGGCCCGATTAAATTCTACCTTTGCTAATTTAGCTGCTGTTAGATTGTTTCCATCAGCTTTGTTGATGATAATGGCATCGGCCATTTCTATAATTCCGCGTTTAATCCCTTGCAGTTCATCGCCAGCCCCGGCCAATTTGAGGAGTAGGAAAAAATCAACCATGCTATGAACGGCGGTTTCACTTTGTCCAACCCCCACGGTTTCAATCAGAATTACATCGTAGCCGGCAGCTTCACAGAGGGTGATGGCTTCTCGGGTGTGTCGTGCCACCCCACCCAACGCATCGCCAGCGGCGGAAGGGCGAATAAATGCCTTTGGATTTTTAACTAGCGCATCCATGCGGGTTTTATCTCCTAAAATACTTCCCTTACTAAGCGTGCTCGTTGGGTCCACGGCCAAGACAGCAACCTGAGACCCCAGTTCTGTTAAATACGTGCCTAACGCTTCTATAAAGGTGCTTTTTCCAACCCCAGGCACGCCTGTGATTCCAATTCTAATGGACGGTTTTTGGTGTTCTAAGCAACTTTGAATCAGGGTATGGGCTTTTTCTTTATGGGTTGGGCTGTGACTTTCAATTAAAGTGATCCCTTGACTTAAAGCCGCCGTATTTCTGTTTAAAATTTTCTCCAGTAGCGTTGCCGCAGAGGGTTGCTCTAGGCGTTTCTTTTTGAGCTGTAAGATTGCATCCTTACTCGTGGCTTCTTGATTTGAAACCCCTTCATTTTCTCGAAGTGCACTTTTTGTTGGTTGCTTTTTTTTCACGTTTCTAATATTGCCCCTAAATTAATCTAATTTTTTATATTAGGATTGTTTTTTTGATTGTCCGTATCTTTAGGATGAATTTAAACCCATGGATTTTAAAACGTTTTTATTTGAGTGGTCACCAAATCCCATTAAAGTCATTGCGCCAGCTCTTGATTTTAGTGCCTATGTTTTTATGGACTTATCGAAAGATAATTCTGCGCTTCAACGCTTTGATCACAGCAGTTCAGAAGCGTGGACCCACTATATCAATGGGTACCTTCAAAGTCGAAATAAATCCATTGCCTATGGGGGGTATTTAGAAGTACGATCGCTCTACACGAGAAGCGACCATTTTAGCACCAAAAGCGCCTCCGATTCACGAAACATCCATTTGGGTGTTGACTTGTGGTGTGCTGCTGAAACGCCCGTCCTCGCGGCCTTTGAGGGGGTAGTGCATAGCTTTCAAGATAACACCAATTATGGCGATTATGGCCCGACCATTATTCTAAAACATTGCATTGAGACTGTGGAGTTTTACACGCTTTACGGGCATTTAAACAGGTCTTCAATTAAAACTTTACGTAAAAACGACCAAATATCTAAAGGACAGGTCATTGGGTGGCTCGGAAGATCGGAAGTAAATGGGGATTACGCACCGCATTTACACTTTCAAATCATCAAAAATATCGAATCCTATGAAGGCGATTATCCAGGGGTGTCTTCTCAAAATGATTTAGCATTTTACCGTGCAAATTGTCCCGATCCCAATTTGATTTTAAAGTTGTATTAGCAACAATTTCCGCCTGGAGCACACTGTGGTTCTGCATTCAAATCCGAGAGTTTGACCTTTGGTTTTTCTGGAATTCCACAGTTGTCTTTTGCTAAACAATCGGTTTGTTGGGTGGTGAGTAAAAAGTGTTTTCCATCAAAATCAAGTCCGAATTTACCAATGGTCTCTGCTTGATATTCGACTTCAACCTCTAAGTCTTCGATGTTTAAGATTTTTTCAGAAAGCGCAATAATACTCAATAGTTTTCCAGGGTGCAATCGGTGGTCATAGTCGTCTGAATCCCAAAGTTGAAAATTGACTTTGGTCTCGTTTCGGACGGTGCCTCCACAATCGATGAATTGTTTGTTTATTTTTCCAACTTCCGTCACATGAAAGTGCGTAGGCACCAACGTTCCATTGGGCAATTGAAACCCAATGGTTTCTGAATTTTTTAACACGTGTTTGACTTCTGATAATTTCATAGGGCAGATTTAAATTGAATACAAAGATAGTTTATTTGATTTTATTGGATGCTTTGTTTGTGTTTAGGGAGGGGAAATATATGCCAATTGCTTTCAGAATTGTATTTTTACTTAGCATTCACAGTACAAATAGCCAGCTCTTCCAAATTACACACGTTGTGAATTGCTTTCAGAATTGTATTTTTACTTAGCATTCACAGTAAGGACGTTTCAAATATGGCTTGATATGTTGTTGTGAATTGCTTTCAGAATTGTATTTTTACTTAGCATTCACAGTCTTTTTTAGTGGTGTTTAAACGACTCTAATGTTGTGAATTGCTTTCAGAATTGTATTTTTACTTAGCATTCACAGTATAAGAATTCGACTAAAGACAAAGCTGTTAGTTGTGAATTGCTTTCAGAATTGTATTTTTACTTAGCATTCACAGTAAGTAGACGTCAATTTAACTGGTCGTGAGTGTTGTGAATTGCTTTCAGAATTGTATTTTTACTTAGCATTCACAGTAAAAGCCAGTTGCAGCCGCTAGTATTAAAAGTTGTGAATTGCTTTCAGAATTGTATTTTTACTTAGCATTCACAGTCAAATTCCCCTGCGCCTTTGTCTGTTTCCAGTTGTGAATTGCTTTCAGAATTGTATTTTTACTTAGCATTCACAGTAGCCAGGTCACAAACAATTAACTATTAGATGTTGTGAATTGCTTTCAGAATTGTATTTTTACTTAGCATTCACAGTATTTGTTGTGAACGATCATCACAAAGAGATGTTGTGAATTGCTTTCAGAATTGTATTTTTACTTAGCATTCACAGTTAAATTCTTTTAGTGTTTTCTTTAAGTTGTGTTGTGAATTGCTTTCAGAATTGTATTTTTACTTAGCATTCACAGTTTAGCCCATTTTTCTAACGGACTTATTGGGTTGTGAATTGCTTTCAGAATTGTATTTTTACTTAGCATTCACAGTAACGTACGATCCCACTACTTTACTACCAAAGTTGTGAATTGCTTTCAGAATTGTATTTTTACTTAGCATTCACAGTAGGCGACAAGGTTCGGGCAATGTGGGGTTCGTTGTGAATTGCTTTCAGAATTGTATTTTTACTTAGCATTCACAGTATTGTCTAATCCAATTGTGAGAGCCATTCTGTTGTGAATTGCTTTCAGAATTGTATTTTTACTTAGCATTCACAGTTGTTCGCTTTGCCCTACAACAACGGGTATAGTTGTGAATTGCTTTCAGAATTGTATTTTTACTTAGCATTCACAGTTTCAACGGTTACAGGAACTGAGTGGTCTGAGTTGTGAATTGCTTTCAGAATTGTATTTTTACTTAGCATTCACAGTACAGTTATAAATCTGTGTTGCCCTAAATCAGTTGTGAATTGCTTTCAGAATTGTATTTTTACTTAGCATTCACAGTGTTTAAGGTTGTATTATCGCCACCCCCCTGTTGTGAATTGCTTTCAGAATTGTATTTTTACTTAGCATTCACAGTGACCTGAAAGCGTACACGAAGACAATGACAGTTGTGAATTGCTTTCAGAATTGTATTTTTACTTAGCATTCACAGTATTTTTATTAAGGAAAACAAAACACCTTCAGTTGTGAATTGCTTTCAGAATTGTATTTTTACTTAGCATTCACAGTACGTTGAAACACGAATAGACCAATGTACTAGTTGTGAATTGCTTTCAGAATTGTATTTTTACTTAGCATTCACAGTAAAGTAAAACAGCAATTAAAATGAAAACAAGTTGTGAATTGCTTTCAGAATTGTATTTTTACTTAGCATTCACAGTACACCTTTTTGGTTTGCCACGCCATTGATTGTTGTGAATTGCTTTCAGAATTGTATTTTTACTTAGCATTCACAGTCAGTAAGATTGAATGGTGCAAGAGTATCTGGTTGTGAATTGCTTTCAGAATTGTATTTTTACTTAGCATTCACAGTTGGCAGGGGGTGATATAGTGAAGTGGAAGTGTTGTGAATTGCTTTCAGAATTGTATTTTTACTTAGCATTCACAGTGATAGATTTGTGAACCCATCTTCTTTAAACGTTGTGAATTGCTTTCAGAATTGTATTTTTACTTAGCATTCACAGTTATAAGCTTCAACTTGTGAAACCACATTCAGGTTGTGAATTGCTTTCAGAATTGTATTTTTACTTAGCATTCACAGTAGTGGTAAAATATATAAAATTAGAGAACTTGTTGTGAATTGCTTTCAGAATTGTATTTTTACTTAGCATTCACAGTTTATCTTCCTTTACACCTCTTGCCAACTCTGTTGTGAATTGCTTTCAGAATTGTATTTTTACTTAGCATTCACAGTTAAACGAAATAAGAACATCAACAACATATTGTTGTGAATTGCTTTCAGAATTGTATTTTTACTTAGCATTCACAGTACGGTATCATTTGCTAATGCGTCATAATTAGTTGTGAATTGCTTTCAGAATTGTATTTTTACTTAGCATTCACAGTATCATTACTATATTTTAAGGAAAAAGTACAGTTGTGAATTGCTTTCAGAATTGTATTTTTACTTAGCATTCACAGTTGAACAGTTGTGCGACTGCGGAAAGCCAGTGTTGTGAATTGCTTTCAGAATTGTATTTTTACTTAGCATTCACAGTTGAACAGTTGTGCGACTGCGGAAAGCCAGTGTTGTGAATTGCTTTCAGAATTGTATTTTTACTTAGCATTCACAGTTTGATGAAGTTTATAAATTGAAAATACATAGTTGTGAATTGCTTTCAGAATTGTATTTTTACTTAGCATTCACAGTGTCCTGCGCTGAAGTAGTGACCTGCCTGGAGTTGTGAATTGCTTTCAGAATTGTATTTTTACTTAGCATTCACAGTTTTAATAATAACTGTATAAATACAAACATAGTTGTGAATTGCTTTCAGAATTGTATTTTTACTTAGCATTCACAGTTGAAATCAATTAATCAACCTCTGAATACTTGTTGTGAATTGCTTTCAGAATTGTATTTTTACTTAGCATTCACAGTATTATTGACAGTTTCAATTTCTGAAATTATGTTGTGAATTGCTTTCAGAATTGTATTTTTACTTAGCATTCACAGTTCTAAAAGCTTCGGATGGCATTTTGAATCCGTTGTGAATTGCTTTCAGAATTGTATTTTTACTTAGCATTCACAGTCGTGTTAATGATTTGCACATCTACATAAGTGTTGTGAATTGCTTTCAGAATTGTATTTTTACTTAGCATTCACAGTGTGTGAATGATTACAAAGGATGTTCACTCAGTTGTGAATTGCTTTCAGAATTGTATTTTTACTTAGCATTCACAGTATGGAAACCAGAAGAAGGCACGGCTATAATGTTGTGAATTGCTTTCAGAATTGTATTTTTACTTAGCATTCACAGTCAAAGCCTAAGACTCTTTAAAACTTAGGCGGTTGTGAATTGCTTTCAGAATTGTATTTTTACTTAGCATTCACAGTCGCCGTCTCTTTAGCACGCTCTGCGACTCTGTTGTGAATTGCTTTCAGAATTGTATTTTTACTTAGCATTCACAGTCAAAAGGTATTACACTATCCCACTTACATTGTTGTGAATTGCTTTCAGAATTGTATTTTTACTTAGCATTCACAGTCATATACGACGACGAATTAATGGATTACGTGTTGTGAATTGCTTTCAGAATTGTATTTTTACTTAGCATTCACAGTTATGTTCACCTGATGATGGATCTCTATTTAGTTGTGAATTGCTTTCAGAATTGTATTTTTACTTAGCATTCACAGTTGTATAAGTAAGCACAGTTTCACCGTGTTCGTTGTGAATTGCTTTCAGAATTGTATTTTTACTTAGCATTCACAGTAAGGTCTCCTTACTCCTTCTTTGATCGATAGTTGTGAATTGCTTTCAGAATTGTATTTTTACTTAGCATTCACAGTAAAATGCATATTTACAATTTAGCGATGCATGTTGTGAATTGCTTTCAGAATTGTATTTTTACTTAGCATTCACAGTACTAGATGTAAATAGTTTTGATTTTGAAGGTTGTGAATTGCTTTCAGAATTGTATTTTTACTTAGCATTCACAGTTCGTTAAGCGTATTCAAAGACTCCTCACATGTTGTGAATTGCTTTCAGAATTGTATTTTTACTTAGCATTCACAGTCCTATACAGCTTCTTAACAGGCGAGCCGCAGTTGTGAATTGCTTTCAGAATTGTATTTTTACTTAGCATTCACAGTTGAACAGTTGTGCGACTGCGGAAAGCCAGTGTTGTGAATTGCTTTCAGAATTGTATTTTTACTTAGCATTCACAGTGTTTAGA
>Ga0209197_1000338_pt1 | contig 33975 bp, 29 predicted proteins | sample COGITO_mtgs_1105_4_FD_184802 | JGI IMG/M metagenome (GOLD analysis project Ga0209197, IMG submission 184802) | Pelagic marine microbial communities from North Sea - COGITO_mtgs_110512 (SPAdes) (version 2) | ecosystem: Environmental > Aquatic > Marine > Epipelagic ... | reverse complement strand
CAATTGAAATTGAAACTTTTTGTCGCTTGAATTTTGGAGTAGATTTTCCGTTAACAACTAAAATTAATGTAAAAGGAAAAGAGCAACATGAATTGTACCAGTGGTTAACCAAAAAAGCTAAAAATGGGAAAAAGAATTCTTCTGTAAAATGGAATTTTCAAAAATATTTAATTGACGAAAACGGATTGTTTATCGATGTTTTTTACTCGATGACAAAACCCATGAGTAAAAAAATAACCAAATTAATTTAAAAGAGATTCAAAGAGTAAACTCTGCAATACCTGCAGCCGCGAGAACAACTCTAATGACGAACTCTTTATAATTTATTTTTTAAAAAAACATTATAAACCAACCCTAGTAAGATTAAAAAGATTCCGAATAAAGTCCAAAAATCATAAATTTCTCCAAACCAAGTAGCCCCAATAATAATGATAAAAATTACTTCTAGATATTTTAAAGGTGCAATTAAACTTGTTTCTTGTGTTTGAAATGCTTTTGTCATATAAAGCTGACCCGCATACCCAAAAACACCTAAGCTTAATAGTAAAATCCATTCGATTGTATTCGGATTTCTCCAATGATTTATGGACATAACTCCGCCAAAAATAAAAGCCATTACCATAAAGTAATTTATAATAACTAGGGGATTGTCTTTAGTTCCCATTTTGCGAATCACAACAAAAATAAGTCCTAGAAAAAGAGCAGATAAAATAACCAATAACAAGCCTAAAAGATTTATGGTCGTGCCAAATCCTTTTACAAATAGCACCCCTATAAAAGCTACTAAAAACAACAACCATTGCATAGACTTTATTTTTTCTTTTAAAAAAATAAGTGCTAAAATAGCGGCAAAAATGGGAGAGGTGTACCTTAAGGAAACAGCGGTGCCAACATCTAAATAATTTAAAGATTGAAAAAAAAGTGTTAATGAAATTACACCTGCCGCACCCCGCACTAAGAGGAGTTTTTTATTGTTTCCTAAAATAGGGATTCGATACCTTAAGATTAAAGGAATTGTAAATAGCAAGGTACCAATAGACCTGAAAAATACAATTTGATAGGCATTAAAAAATGATACATATTTTACCACAGCGTTCATAATAGCAAACGCAATTACGCTAATAATCATGTATACTATCGCTTCATTATATTTCATAACTGCTTTATTCAATGAAATTAGAAAAAATAGGCATTATTTATTATTGGTAAAAATACCGTTTCATATTTAAATGATATGTTTTAAACATGCCAAACAAAGATAGATTATACCTTAAAACTTATCATAAAATTTCTTGCAATTAAATTGATTTTATAGAGGGTGAAATAAACAGAAGTGCCTCATATCCTAAAAAAAATGAACATCTTGCATTTTTTAGCTTTTTCAGAAGTTCTTCTGTAAAATCATTCGTAAAAATTATCTTGTATTTAAAAAATAATAAAGTAAATAGTTTATTCTTTTCCTATCTTTGAAACGATATCATAACTATAATAATGAACGATTTTATTCTCTACTTTAAAATGGGTCTAAACCATGTTTTAGACTTCAATGCATACGACCATATTTTATTTTTAATAGTTTTAGCTGTTGTATTCAGCTTTAATCAATTTAAGAAAATAATCTGGTTGGTAACTCTTTTTACAATTGGGCACTCTATAACACTAGCATTGGCTGCTTTTGGAATTCTAAGTGTAAATATGAAACTGGTGGAGTTTCTAATTCCTGTAACCATTTTTATTACGGGTACTGTAAATATTTTTACAGCAAAACATGCTGCCGGTGGAAAACACAAGATAAACTTAGTTCTTGCACTGCTCTTCGGTTTAATTCATGGTTTAGGCTTTTCTAATTATTTTAAAATGATGATTGGTAGAGGCGAAGATAAAATTCTTCCTTTACTAGAGTTTTCATTGGGTATAGAGGCAGCTCAAATAATTATAGTTGTAGGAATTTTATTAATTGGTGCTTTTCTTCAAAATATTTTAAAAGTGAACAAAAGAGACTGGATTTTGGTTTGCTCATCAATTGTAATAGGATTTGCAATTCAAATGATGCTAAACAGAATTTTTTGGTAATCTAATTAGTAACTTTTTATAAAAATTTACTACGTATTAACGGTTCAATCTTATTAATCTTTTTACTTTCGTATTTATGACAACTAATAAGCAATTAAAATTTGACAAAGCTTACTTAAAAATGGCTTTAGAGTGGGGAAAACTTTCACATTGTAAGCGTAAACAAGTAGGTGCCTTAATTGTAAAAGATAGAATGATTATTTCTGATGGTTTTAATGGAACGCCAACAGGTTTTGATAATTGTTGTGAAGATGAAAACGGAGCTACAAAATGGGAAGTTTTACACGCAGAGGCAAATGCCATTTTAAAAGTTGCTAGCTCTACACAATCTGCAAAAAACGCAACCCTTTACGTTACGTTATCTCCTTGCACACAGTGTAGTAAATTAATTCACCAGGCAGGTATAAAAAGAGTTGTATACGCCAATGCGTATAAAGATGATGCTGGAATAAAGTTTTTAAAAAAAGCCGGTATAGAAATAATTAATCTACCTTATGAATAAAGAAAACCTGCCACTTTTTCTTTCAATTGCTATAGTTTTTGGAATTTTAATAGGTATGTCTTTGGGCGGAGACACCTCTAATTTTTTACCTATTTCTAAAAGTGCATCCCAAGAAAGAAAAATTAAAAGACTTATTAATTTTATTGAAAATGATTACGTAGATAAAGTGAGTACAGACAATCTACTAGATGGTGCGATCACCCAAATGCTGGGCGAGCTAGATCCACATTCTGTCTATATCCCAAAAGAAAAACTACAAGCCGTAAAAGAGAACATGCAGGGTAAATTTGTGGGTATTGGTGTTCAGTTTCGAATGATTTTAGATTCTATTACTGTGGTGCAACCTATAAAAGGTGGTCCCAGTATAAAAGCAGGCATAAAAGCAGGAGACCGTATTTTAATGGCAAATAAAGATACTTTATTTGGTAAAGAAATTATAAGTGATGCTGTTCCTAAGTATTTAAAAGGAGCCGATAATACGGAGGTAAATCTTAAAATTTACAGAAAAAGTACAGATTCTCTTTTTAATGTAATTGTTACTCGCGGCAGTGTAAATATTAAAAGTGTAGATTTATCATATATGCTAAATGATTCTATTGGTTATATAAAACTAGATCGTTTTGCAAGAAACACCTTCACAGAGTTTAAGACGTCATTAAATATCTTAAAAAAGAAGGGTATGACAGATCTAGTATTAGATCTTCGCGGCAATGGTGGTGGCTTTATAGATATTGCAAATAGCATTGTAGATGAGTTTCTAGAGGAAGATAAACTCATTGTGTTTACAAAAAATAATAAAGATGAAATTGATGAGTCTTTTGCTACCAAAAAAGGAGGTTTTGAAAAAGGTGGTTTGTATGTTTTAATTGATGAAAATTCTGCATCTGCCTCAGAAATTGTAGCTGGCGCTTTACAAGATAACGACAAGGGAACAATTATTGGAAGACGCTCTTTTGGAAAAGGTCTGGTACAAATAGAAATGGATCTAGGAGATGGTTCTGCGGTTCGTTTGACAACGGCTCGTTATTACACGCCTACCGGTCGTTCTATTCAAAAACCATATTCTGGTAACGGAAACAAAAATTATTATCAGGAATACGAGAAAAGAATCGCTAATGGAGAATTGCTAAGTCAAGATAGTATTCAAGTAATAGATTCTTTACAATTTAAAACTCCTAAAGGTAAAATAGTATATGGCGGTGGTGGTATTATACCCGATGTATTTGTAGGAATAGATACCTCTTCTACCCTTACCAATTTTAACTTTTATAAAATTAATAGTTTTGCTTTTGATTATGTAGATAACAAGAGAACGGAATTAGAAAAATGGAAAATTGACGATTTTATTGACAATTTTGATACAGATGAAACTATTTATAATGCTTTTTTAATTGCTGTAAAAAATCGAAGAAATCCTACCTCTAAGGAGAAAAAAAGCATAAAACGTTATTTAAATGCGTCTATAGCTAATGTACTATTTGGAGACCTTGGCTTCTATAGAATTATACATCAAGAGGATAAAATGCTACAAAAAGTATTGGAGTTGGAAAGTATACAAGAATAGCTTTTCTTTGTAGCAATGATAACAATAAATATCTCAGACAATAAAAAAGTCTATTTTGCTTCGGATCAGCATTTAGGTGCGCCCACTGCAGCAGCAAGTTTTCCTAGAGAAAAAAAGTTTGTTGCTTGGTTAGATAACATAAAAGAAGATGCAGAAGCTGTTTTTTTATTAGGTGATTTATTCGACTTTTGGTTTGAGTATAAAACTGTAGTTCCTAAAGGTTTTGTTCGAGTCTTAGGAAAACTAGCAGAACTTAAAGATGCAGGTATTCCTATTTATTTCTTTGTTGGTAATCATGATTTATGGATGAATGACTATTTTGAAAAAGAGTTAAATATTCCTGTATATCATGCGCCACAAGAATTTTGTATCAATAATAAAAAAATGCTTATTGGCCATGGAGATGGTCTAGGACCTGAGGATAAGGGATATAAACGCATGAAGAAAGTATTTACGTTTCCTTTCTTTAAATGGCTATTTAGATGGCTACACCCAGATGTTGGTGTAAAACTTGGACAATACATGTCTGTAAAAAATAAATTAATTTCTGGTGATGAAGATGCCAAGTTTTTAGGCGAAGAAAATGAGTGGTTGGTGCAATACTGCAAAAGAAAATTAGCATCTAAACACTATGATTATTTTGTTTTTGGTCATAGACACCTTCCTTTAGAAATTAAACTACAAGAAAATTCTACCTATATAAATTTAGGTGATTGGATACAATACTTCACGTATGGTGTATTTAATGAAAACCAGCTTCATTTAAAAAAATACTAAACTTTTAAGGAAACTATTCTCCAATTTTTATCTCCAGAGTTAAAAACTTATTGTTTATAAAACCTATAGATGCATGTGCTTTAATGGAAGGCATATTCTTTAAGTCTATTTCTGTAATGATAAATTTAAACAAATGTTACTTTTCATAAATGCGTAAAACCGTTTAAAAATTATTTTTAATAGAGTACAATTATATATATAATAAAAAAAGTGCTTGATTAAATATTTTTATAAAGGTAAAAACAAACCTAAATACAACTGTTTCGAGCTTTTTCTATTGATATAAGCAAATCTTTAATAGTAAACATAAAACAATAGTGTTGCGCACAATAAATTGCTTTAAGTGCCCTTATACTTAATTTACTATTTTTAAAGAAAGTTATATCCTTCGAGAATCAAATCTAATCTAGTATTGCTCAAAAAAAAATGCTACTCTTTCGAGTAGCATTTTAATATTCTTACGTTTTAATTTTAATTAAAACTGGTAATTTAAAGATAAATTAAACATGGTACCTAACTGGCTAAAGTGATAACCATCATACGTCATTTGAGAATAACGTTGGTTAAAAGTAATTAAGTTAGATTGGTTTTGAACCTGTGCTGGATCTGCTAAAATAGTTGAACCTGCAGCATTTTCTGCTTTGAAAGACCATTCTGGTAATACATCAAACAAATTGTTAACATTTAAGGCAATAGTTAATTTCTCTGTTGCGTTATAATTAATACCCAAATCTGTAACCACTTTAGGTGTGAATTCTGTTCTTAAGTTAGAATCCATTCCTTGTTGTTTGAACGTAGTTTTACCAAAATAAGTGTTATTTAAGTTGAAACCCCATTTGTTAATATCATAAGTAGTTCCTAAAATCCACTTCATTTCTGGTCTAGAAGTAAAGAATAATGCTTCTTGCGTTGCATTAACTACAGACTGTCCTGCTGCAGAAACAATCGATGGATTTTTAACTGCCCCATCTCTTGCATTCTCTATTACATAGTTTCCAGATAAGTTGAAACCTAACATTCCTTCACCTGCCTCAATTTTATTATAACCAATCACAACATCTATACCAGATGTTTTAGTATCTAAAGCATTTGAGAAAAAACTTAAATCAGATAAATTATTATCTCTTAAGATGTCATCCAAAGGGGTAGTCCCAATATTTACATCAACGCCATCTATTTTTTGAAATTCTGTTCCTGTAATTTCAGAACCTAAAACAATTCTATCTTCTACATTAATACTGTAATAATCTACTGTAAAACTTAAGTTTCTATTTACTTTACCACCTAAACCAAGCGTAAAGTTAGTAGAAGTTTCTTGTTTTAACTTAGATATACCCAACAAACCTGCTTGCGAAGATACATTGTTTACCAAACCACCTACTTGAATTCCTTGTCCAGGAACAAAACTATATTGTGCTTTTTGTGTATAAATTTGGTGTAATGTAGGTGCTCTAAATCCTGTAGATAAAGAACTTCTTAATGTATACTTATCACTAATAGTGTACGCACCACTTGCTTTCCATACAAATGCGTTTCCAAAATCAGAATAGTTTTCAGATCTAATAGTACCGTCTAAAGTTAAGTTTTCAGTTGGGTTCCAGTTCAAAGAAGCATAACCACCAAAATTATAACGGGTAAATTTTCCAGAATTTCCTGGGCTATTTCCTGCAAATGAATCTGCACCACCACCGTCATAAGAAGCTAATTCTCCTTCAATCACCTCAAAAGTTTCGTATCTAAACTCTGAACCAAATGCAACACTTACGTTGTCTGTAAGAATCTTAGAAACATCTAAGTTTCCAACATTATGATAAAATCCTGTTCCTCCTGGATCAAAAGATTTCTTAGAGTTTTCTCTGTATAATTGAGCTCCTTCAGTAATCTCACCATTGTCAACTACACCGTCATTATTCGCATCTACCCAAGTAGAAGGGGAATATACTGCGTTTCTGTTGTGAGAATCATTTACTTTATACGTTTGAGTATTTCCACCAGTAGTAAAACTAGCGTCTACATTCCAATCGTTAATTACAGATTTAACACCAACTGTAGTATTATAATCGTTTAAATCTCCTTCAAAAGTAGGTACATACCCGTCATAACCACCAGCATTTGTTGGGTTATCTCCAGGATAAAAATCTGCTAAATAAGGAAACTCATTTACTGTTCTCCAATACGGAGTTCTATAGTTTGCAAAAGAATTTACTTTTTTATTAATAAAAGCAGCATTAAAATATAAATTAGATTGCTCACTTAAAGTATAAGAACCATTTATTAAAAACTTAGCGGCAGCCGTTTCTGGCGAACCATTAATGTTTCCAGCATCTGGTCTTCTAGATAAAAATTCTTGAACATCTGCAATATCTGCTCCAAAATCTCCAGCTTCACCAGCAGCATCTACTGTTCCTGGTCTATTAGATACGCTTGTTTTAGAAAAGTCTACTGTATAGTTGATAAATCCTTTGTCATCTCCGATAGATGAACCGTTGTTAACAGAAACACCAAACATTTCTCCATCACCTGCAGAAGTAATTCCTGTTCTTAGTGTAGCAGAACCTCCGTCAGGGCTATCTTTTAATATAATATTTATTACACCAGCAATTGCATCAGAACCGTATTGTGCAGATGCACCGTCTCTTAATACTTGAATATCTTTAATTGCATCGATAGGAATTCCAGAGATATCTGAACCTGTCTCACCTCTACCTGGAGAAGTTTGCGTATACAATAAAGCAGATAAATTTTTACGCTTACCATTAATAAGTATTAAAGTTCTACTTGGCCCCATGTTTCTAATTTCATACGGATCTAATAAAGAAGTCGCATCATTTACCGGAGTTTGTACCGTACTAAAAGATGGAATTTTATATTGCAATGCTTTGTCAAAAGTAGTTTGACCTGTAGATACTAAATCTTTTGCAGATACAATATCTATTGGCAATGGGCTCTTCGTGTTACTTCTTTGAGGTGTTCTTGATCCTGTAACGATAATCTCGCCTAAAGACTCATCTCCCTCTTCAACTGCAATCGTTAAAAAAGAATTGGTTGTTACTGTTACCTCTAAAGTTTTAAAACCAATAGAAGATACTACTATAGTAACTGGTAAGCTTTTTACTGTTAAACTAAATTCACCAGAATCGCTTGTTGTAGTTCCTGTAGAAGTTCCTTTTACTAGAACATTCATGTAAGGCAACGCACTTCCAGAAGTGTCTGTTACTTTTCCTTTAATTGTCTGTGCCATTAACCCTAAAGGTAGCATAAACATAAAAGCAATTGTAAACGCTTTTAAAAAAAATCTTTGTTTCATAAATAAATTGTTAGTTAAGAATTATGTTTAAATAACCTCTGCAGCCTTAAAGATGCAAAGCCTTATTTATTATATAAGACAGGAAAGGAAAAAATATACCCTTTAAAATTTATTTATTTTTAAAAAAAAGAGAGAACACAGTAAAATCTGAAGTATTTATAGTTTTATGTTCAATTTTGTGTAATAGAAAGAGCCGTTTGTTCCCATTTGTGTGGCGTCCCATAAACCGCCACTATCTGTAAAACTATTTTGTTTAGTTGGGTATACATTCAATAAATTATTAGCACCAAACTGTAAATTAACTGCGGTAGTTATATGATAACTAAAATGCACATCTGTTGTTATTTTTGGATCATAAATATCAGCAGCGGCAGCAGCTCTCTCTGCTTCTGAATTGTTAAAGTTTGATATATCTTGACTTATTTGCCAATCTACCAAATCTACTCGGCTAAACCGCGTAAAACTTACCGATGTTTCTAATTTTTTATAACTATAATTTATCCCCAAATTAAATTTACTTTTGGGTGCAGAGGCCAATAAGTACTGCTGATCTCTAGTGCCAAAAAAAGTTTCTTGATCTAATGCTTTGTTTTTAATATGGGTAATAATCATATTATTTATATTACCAGAAAGGTCTATAGAAAGTTGACTGTTTTCCATTTTCTTTTCCCAGTTTAAAACCAAATCTACACCAGTAGTTTCTGTATTTACGCCATTTGCAAAAAATTGAACATTGTCTATTCCTACGCCTAAATCTGAAGCATCAAAATTACCACTCAAAATAATCCTGTCTTTAATAGCTACATAATATGCATCTATTGCCAGGTTAAAGGTATTACTTAATTTTGCTGTAAACCCTAAGCTAAAATTTCTAGCTTTTTCTTCCTGTAATTCGTCAATATTAAATCTTCGGGCAATAGCACTATTGTTTGCTATTAAAAAAGATTCTGACGCTGAAGTTCCTATAAAGTTCGTAAAAGTTAAATTATAATACCGTTGTGCCAAAGAAGGTGCTCTAAAACCAGTACTAAAAGAACCTCTTAAATTTAATTTTTGATTTATTTTATATCTAGAAGCAAGCTTGTAGTTTAGCGTGCTACCAAAATCGCTATAATATTCGAAACGCAAAGCAGACCCAAGCATAAATTTATCTGAAAAATCTATTTCTGTATCTAAATAAACACTAAAATTAGACCTATTTCTATCTACTTCATTCTCTCGGCTATACCCGGGAAAACCCTGAGAACCGCCAGGTCTTATTGCCCCATTGTACGTTTGATAATCTAAAATCGGTGTTCTAGAGTTTACCAAATCTCCATTAATATCATAGGAACTATAAGAAGCTTCTTCACCAGAAAATATTTTATAAGCATCTATTCTATACTCTAAACCCATAGCAATGTTATAACTAAAGGGCGCTGCTAAAAAATATTTAGAAAAATCGATACTAGTAGTATTTTGGATTAATTGGTGCCCACCTGCATCAAACTCTGTTGGAGAGTTTTCCTCTAAAGTAGCATTTAAAGTGTTCTTTATAAAGTAATGAAAATTATTTCTACCAAAAGTATTATTCAAGTCAACACTCCATTCTTTAAAACTTGTAAGCAAACCAATGGATGCTGAATTGTCTATAATATTTGATGTAATTAATGGATCAAAGCCGCTGGGATAAATATCGAGCACATTTCTTGTAGTATTCGCTCTTCTAGAAAAAGCAAAAGCTTCTGTGTTTTTATAATTTACACCCCCATTTATATAAAATTTAGTGTTAATATCAAGAGGAATTTCAGCGTTTAAAAAAAAGCTAACATTTTTAACCGCAGCCTGTCCGTACTTATCTCTTGCAAGGGTTGCTGGTCTTATTGTTTTATCTGCAGATAGCGCTTCTGCAGAAAAATTAACAAATCCTCCTTTAACTATTTTCATACCATAGTTTAACCCCAATTTATAAGTAAAACCATCTGCTCTGTTCGGGTAAATAGAATTGGTATCTGCATTGTTAAAACCTAAAGTAGAAGTTATAGTTAAAGCATTGTCAGAATCTTTTAAAACAATATTTAAAACACCCGCAATAGCATCTGAACCGTATTGTGCAGAAGCACCGTCCCTTAATAATTCTATTCTTTTTATAGCCGAAATCGGAATTGCATTTAAATCTGTACCTGAATTACCTCTTCCTCTTGTACCGTATAAATTTATTAAAGATGCCTTGTGTCTTCTTTTCCCATTAATTAAAACCAATGTTTGGTCTGGTCCTAGACCCCTAATTGTTGCAGGATCTATATGATCTGCACCGTCTGCGCCAGATTGTTTAGTAGCGTTAAAGGAAGGAATTGCATACTGTAAAAATTGATTAATTTCTACTTGACTACTTTTAGAGGAGGTATCCTCAATATTAATAAAATCTATAGCTACAGGGGTGTCATTAGCAACTCTTTTTTTATTTCTAGAACCCACTACTTGTACCTCATCTAATTCTTGACCAGATAATAAAACAATTGAATGAAATACATTAGGTTTTAAGTTTAGTATTTTAGATTCATGACCTAAAAAGCTAATGGCAATGGTGTTTTTATTCTGAACCCTAAACTCAAAAGTCCCGTCTCTATTTGTTGTTATTCCCGTTAAAGATGCTGTTTCTTGCAAAGCAGCACCACTTAGAGGTGTATTATCTGAACTTAAAACAATACCTCTAACTGTTATTTGGTTGTTATTAAATGTACTGTCTATAACAGCATCTTTAGAAAAAAAAGTAGTGCCTTGAGATAAAAGTTTCTTTTTAGCTGCCTCTTCCTTAGAATAGATCACAAAATAGTTGTTTCCTAAATCATCAAAAAGAAAAGGGGTGAGTTTTTCAAGTAAAGATATAGATGCTTTTAAAGATAGGTTTCTAAAGCCGGCTTCTTGTATTTTTTTATTTAAAAGTAAATTGGCTTTGTAAGTAAAGAAAATCTCATGGGTATTACTAATTTTATTTAGCAATGCCGCCAATGGTATTGTATTTTTAGATTTGGTTTGAGCAAGCGCAGTTTGAAATATAAACGATACAAAGACAATTAATATAAGTTTTAGAAATACTAATTTTTTTGTCATTTACTTTTGTGAATTATAGCTACTTCTTGCTAATAATAAGCCTATTCTCTTTTTTAACAATGAGCACACCTGCAGACTTTTCAATGGCTTTTATACAGATATTTATATTTGTAATAGGAACTGCTCCTGTTATTAATATATCTTTGCTGTTATCATCCTTAAAAACAATAGAATATCCATAAGATTCTTCTATTTTCTCCATCGCTTTTTCCAAAGATAGGTTTTCAAAAAGCAAAGACCCATCTTTCCAACTTGTTTTTATAATGGGATTGAAAATATTTTTGTCTTCTAAAATTTTATTTTCTTCAGCTGAATACGAAATATAATTACCAGGAATCATTTTTTTATCAGTACCATTTTTAAGTTTTAGCCAAATATTTCCTTCCTCTAAGAAAACAGCTGTTTTTTCTTGTTTTGTACTTACATTAAAAGAAGTGCCATATACTTCTACAGATAAATCTTTTGTGATTACCCAAAACTTCGCCTGAGTAACGATTTTTTTATCAACCTGAAAAAATGCTTCTCCAGATAACCAAACTCTTCTACTTTCGTTTTTATAGTAAGATAGACTAGAGTTTGAATTTAAGGTAACATCACTACCATCTTGTAATTTAATGTTTAATATTTCGCCATAATTAGTTTTATGTGTAACCTTAGAATTACTATTTAAGAAATAGAAGCCCAAAGAGAATAATAATAATATGGATGCTGCTGCACTAAATTTTCTGAAAAATATAACTTTTGATTTTGGTGCTTTTGGTACTTTTGGTACTTTTGATACTTTTGATACTTTTGTTTTTTCCTGAATTTTAGCTTCTAATTTTTTCCATTCAAAAGCAACTTTTTCTTTGCTAACTAGGTCTTTATTAAAAGAAACACCTAGAACAAGGTCTTTCGCTTTGTTTACCAATTCATTTTTCTCTGGATTATTTGCAATCCAAAATTCCCAAAAATTTATGTCTGTACCATTATTTTGTAATGCCCAATTTTTAAAAGACACGTCTTCTAAAAAATCGCTTATGGTATTGTATTGTTTTTTGATCATCTCTTAATTGTCTCTTTCTAATTATATAAGATACTATTCTATTTTTTATACCCTTAATTTTATGTTAAAGCTTAAATAGTTTTATAATAGATATTTCTTCTTTTAAACTTTTTATTGCTTTATGCAATGTATTTATTACACTCTGATAATTAATACCCATTATTTCTGAGATTTCTGAGGCTTTTAAACCGCTGTAATACTTCAAATAAATGGCCTCTTTTTGTCTACTGGGTAATTTATTTAATAAAACAGACAAGTTTTTATTTTTAAAAATAGTTGTTTCTTGCTCTGTCATTATCTCTTCTGCTGTAAATTGAAGGTCCACAAAAGTATCTTCAGAAAAATCGGTAGGCATTAATTTATTATTATTTTTCATCACCTTTAATAAAAAACGTTTGTAGGACGTGAAAAGGTAAGGTGCAATAGTCTCTAAATCACTTAAATTCTCTCTGTGCTCAAAAACATATAAAAAAAAGTCTTGAAGTGTATCTTCTGTAAGCGCAGTATTTTTAGATATCTTTAATCCGTAACTGTGTAAATCTGGATAGTAGCTCTCAAAAAGCACAGAAAACGCATTTAGGTCTCCTTCTTTTAATGCTTTCCATAAAAACTTATCCGTTAACTTTTCCATAAAAAATTTAGTGCTCAATAATTCTCTAAAAGTAATAAAAATTAACGAATCATCTTTAACCTACTTTTAACAAAAATAAATATGTTAAAATTGTAGTTTTGTTCCAATAAAAAAAATAACACCAAATACAATATATAATGGATGTAGATGTAAGAGCAATTAACGAGAAAATTGAAAGGGAAAGTGCCTTTATAGATATTCTTACTTTAGAAATGAACAAAGTAATTGTTGGACAAAAACAAATGATAGAGAGTTTATTAATCGGGTTGATTGGTAATGGTCATATTTTACTTGAAGGAGTTCCTGGATTAGCAAAAACTTTGGCAATTAACACACTATCTAAAGCGGTGCAAGCAAGTTTTAGTAGAGTGCAGTTTACACCAGATTTATTGCCTGCAGATGTTGTTGGAACCATGATTTATAACATGAAGGAAAATGACTTCATGATTAAAAAAGGTCCAATATTCGCAAACTTTGTATTGGCAGATGAGATTAACAGAGCACCTGCAAAAGTACAATCTGCTTTATTAGAGGCAATGCAAGAGCGCCAAATTACTATTGGAGACACTACCTTTAAGTTAGATGAGCCTTTCTTAGTAATGGCAACTCAAAACCCTGTAGAACAAGAAGGAACCTACCCTTTGCCAGAAGCACAAGTAGATAGATTCATGCTAAAAGTGGTCATTGATTATCCAAAATTACAAGATGAGCAACTTATTATGCGCCAGAATTTATCCGGAAGCTTTGCCACAGTAAATCCTGTAGTTTCTGTAGCCCAAATTATAAAAGCAAGAGCAGTTGCAAATGAGGTTTATATGGACGAGAAAATCGAAAAATATATTCTAGACATTATTTTTGCAACACGGTATCCAGAAAAATATAACTTGCCAAAATTAAAAGACTTAATTAGTTTTGGAGCCTCTCCTCGTGGAAGTATAAATTTAGCAAAAGCAGCAAAGTGTTATGCCTTTATTAAACGAAGAGGATATGTAATTCCTGAAGATGTTAGGGCAGTAGTTTATGATGTATTGCGTCACAGAATTGGTATTACATATGAAGCGGAAGCAGAAAACATAACTTCTGTTGACATTATAAATGATATTATTAATGAAATTGAAGTACCATAAACAATTATCAAAAAACAATTATACGTTTAAAAGGTGAAACTAATAATTGATACATGTTAACTGACAATTGAATAAATGGATACAAAAGAGATACTTAAAAAAGTTCGGAAGATAGAAATTAAGACAAAACGTCTGTCTAATGATATTTTTGGAGGTGAATACCATTCATCTTTTAAAGGTCGTGGTATGACTTTTTCTGAAGTAAGACAATACCAATTTGGTGACGATGTTAGAGCAATTGACTGGAACGTTACCGCACGCTACAACGAACCTTATATTAAAGTCTTTGAAGAAGAGCGTGAATTAACGATGATGCTTTTAGTAGATGTTTCTGGTTCTGAGTTATTCGGAACAGCTACACAGTTTAAAAAAGATACCGTTACAGAAATTGCTGCAACATTGGCTTTTTCTGCGACTCAAAACAATGATAAAGTGGGTTTAATTTTATTTTCTGATGATATTGAGTTGTTCATTCCTCCTAAAAAAGGAAAAAGTCATGTTTTAAGAATTATTAGAGAGCTCATAGAATTTAAGCCAAAAAGTAAAAAAACAAACATTGCAGCAGCTTTAAAGTTTCTATCTAGTGTAATGAAAAAAAGAGCGATTGTTTTTATGTTATCAGATTTCATGGACGATAACTATGAAAAAACACTAAAAATTGCAGCAAAAAAACACGATTTAACGGGTATTCGAGTTTATGATAAACATGATGCCGAAATTCCTAATTTAGGAATGGTGCCAATGTTAGATGCTGAAACCGGCAATGTGCAATTAATTAATACTGCATCAAGTTCTGTAAGAACAAGTTACAAAGCAAATGCCATAAGACTTTCAGACTATTACACAAACATGTTTAAAAGAAGTGGTGCAGGAAGCGTAAACACAAGAGTTGATGAAAATTACGTGAAAAAATTATTAGGTTATTTTAAACATAAAGGAAGATAGTCTTACAAATGAAAAAACAAATATTCTACATATTACTATTTATTTCAACCATAAGTTTTGCCCAAAAACCAATGGTTAAAGCAGAAATTGATACTACCAACATTAGAATTGGTGAGCAGTTTCAATTAAAAATCTCGGTAGATGAAACTCAGAATGTAATCATTCCGAAGATCCAACTAAAAGGTTTAGAGGTTATCGATTCTACAAGAATCGATACTATTAAAAACAGCCTCATTAGAAGATACATATTAACAGGTTTTGATAGTGGAGCATTTTACATTCCGCAACAACAAATCTTTGTCAAAAATCAGGCTTTTTTAACGGATTCTCTTTTGATAAATATAGCAACAATTGCAATAGATACTACAAAAGTGAAAAAATTTCCAATAAAATCTATTAAAAAAGAACCTTATACATTCGATGATTTTAGAATCTACATATATCTTATTTTAGCAATTCTAGCGATCATAGGTTTCTGGATTTACTGGTTTGTGATTAGAAAAAGAAAAGAAACCGAAGATGCACCAACCTATAGAACCTTACCTCCTTTTGAAGAGGCAATTTTAAGGTTGAATGAATTAGACGAAAAGCTTTTGTGGCAAAACAATAAAATAAAAGAATATTACTCTGAATTAACAGAAATTGTACGTGGCTATATTGAGCGTGAATTAAAAGTGCCTGCATTAGAAAATACTACTGATGAAGTGCTAGCAATGATAAAAGATTTTAAGAACGCAGATAGTATAGAAACTTCAAAAGAAACAATAAAAAAGTTAAAAGATTTATTACAAGAAGCTGATTTAGTAAAGTTTGCCAAGTCGAAACCTTTAGCTATTGAAATTGAAGACGACAGAAGAGATGCAGAATTTATTATAGGAAACCTAAAGCCTAAACAAATAATAGAAAAAGAAGATGAACTGGAGTAATTTCGAATTTTTAAATCCTGAGTTTCTCTGGTTACTAATACTAATACCGCTATTGGCAGTTTGGCATTTCTTTATGCGTAAAAAAGATACTGCTGTTTTAACAATGCCGAGTGTAAAAGGTTTTAAAGTTAGCTCATTTTTATCAAAATTAAAACCAATTCTATACCTGTTAAGACTGCTTGCTTTGTCTGCAATTATAATTGCGCTAGCAAGACCTAGAAATGTGTCTGTAAGCAAGAAAACAAAAACGAATAAAGGGATTGATATTGTAATGGCTATTGATGTTTCTGCGAGCATGTTGGCTAGAGATTTAAAGCCAAATAGATTAGAGGCACTTAAAAAAGTAGCTGTAAATTTTGTAGACAGAAGACCAAACGATAGAATTGGTATTGTGGTATATGCCGGTGAAAGTTTTACACAAACCCCAATTACAAGTGATAAAGGAATTGTGAAACGTACAATTTCTGAATTGAAATGGGGACAACTAGAAGGTGGAACAGCCATTGGAATGGGGTTAGGTTCGGGTGTAAACAGACTAAAAGGAAGTAAGACAAAAAGTAAAGTAATTATTTTACTTACAGATGGTGTAAATAACTCTGGTAATATAGATCCAAGAACAGCAACCGAATTGGCAAAAGAGTTAAAAATTAAAGTGTATACCATAGGAATTGGTACGAATGGGATGGCAGATTTCCCGTGGAGTAAAGACCCTAGAACAGGCAAGCTGAATTTTAGAAAGCAACAAGTAGAAATAGATGAAAAACTATTGCAAGAAATTGCAACAGAAACCGAAGGAAAATATTTTAGGGCAACGGACAATGAATCTTTAAAAGAAATTTATGACGAAATTGATGCCCTAGAAAAAACAAAAATAGAAGAGTTTAAGTATTACAATTATCAAGAGAAATTTAGAGTTTTTGTGCTCTTAGGATTAGGATTCTTATTGTTAGAATTCATTTTAAGAAATACAATTTTCAAAAGTTTTATATAAAAAATTGAATCTTTCAATTAAAAAATAATGTACAGAATAGAAGAACCAATTTATTTTTATCTACTAACAATTATTCCGGCAATGATTGTTATTTTCTTGTTGGTTTTATGGTGGAAAAAAAGAACACAACGCGCCTTTTCTAATAGCACATTACTCAAAAAATTAGCACCAAATTCATCTAGCTTTAAAACTACTTTAAAATTGGTAACTTTATTAGTGGGTATTACCTTTTTAATAATTTCTTTGACCAACCCAAAAATGGGAACAAAATTAAAAACAGTTAAAAGAGAAGGTGTAGATGTTGTTTTTGCTTTAGACGTTTCTAAAAGCATGTTGGCAGAAGACATTGCCCCTAACAGATTAGAAAAAGCAAAGCAAATTATTTCTAAAATAATTAATAAATTAGGTTCAGACAGAGTTGGTATTATTATTTATGCAGGAAATTCATACCCATTATTACCAATAACTGCAGATCATGCCGCGGCTAGTATGTTTTTACAAAACGCAAATCCAGACATGGTTTCTAGTCAAGGAACAGATATTAATGGCGCATTAGAATTAGCAAAAACATATTATAATAATGACGAGCAAACCAACCGATTTTTAATTATTATTTCTGACGGTGAAGATCATCAAGAAGAAACAAAGCAGGTTGCGCAAAACTTAGCAAACGAAGGTGTAAAAATTTATACTGTTGGCGTTGGCACAGAAAGAGGTGGGCCAATTCCTATACGTCTAAACGGGGCCGTGAATAGTTATAAAAAAGATAACAAAGGTGAAACTGTAATTACAAAACGTAAACCAGCAGTTTTACAAGGAATTGCAGATGCCGCTAATGGAAAATATATTGATGGCAATATTACTGAAAACCCTGTAAATGAAATTGCAGGAATTATTGCAAATGCAGAAAAAAGCGAATTTGAGACCAAGCAGTTTTCTGATTATAAAGATCAATTTCAATGGTTCTTAGTATTGGGTTTATTCTTTTTAATTATGGATGTTTTCTTGTTTGAAAAGAAAACAAAATGGTTAAAAAAGGCGGATTTATTTAACGAAGAGAAAACAAAAAATTAAATGAAAAAATTAAAATACCTGTTTATCATTTTCTTAATGCTCTTTTCATCTAAAGAAATAACAGCACAAAAAGATACTATTGCACAGCAAAGAACTGCAAGGAAAATGCTGCGTCAGGGAAATGAATTGTATCAAAAAGAACAATTCACAGATGCTTCTGTAGCCTATCAAAAAGCATTAGGGAGTAATTCTAATTACGATAAGGCCTCCTACAACTTAGGAAATGCATTGTATAAAAATAAAAATTACAAAGAAGCAATACCTCAATATGAATTAACTGCAAAAACTGCAACCGACAAGGATATTAAGGCCGAAGCATTTCATAATATAGGAAATGCCATGATGGAGTCTAAAAATTATCAGGGGGCTGTAGATGCTTTTAAAAGTGCCTTAAGAAACAACCCTACAGATGATGAAACTCGTTATAATTTAGCCGTTGCACAGCAATTATTAGACAAAGAAAAACAAGATAAAAAAGACGATAAAAATAAGGATAAGGATAAAAAAGACAAAGATAAAAAGGATAAGGACAAAGATAAAAAAGACAAGAATAAAAAAAACGATGACAAAGACGGTGACGGAGATAAAGACAAAGATAAAAAACAAGACCCTAAAAAAGATAAAAAGAAAGAACCACAAAAACCAAAACCACAACCCGGTAAAATGACACCTCAGCAAGTAAAGCAATTGTTAGAAAGCTTAAATAATGAGGAGAAAAAAACCCAAAAGAAAATGAATGCTAAAAAAGCAAAAGGTAAAAAGGTGAAACAGGAAAAAGATTGGTAGCTTTACGTTTTAGAAAAAGTTGATGAAGTTGAAATTTTACATATCTCTATTTATTTGTTTACTAAGTATTTCTTTAGTTGCACAAGAAGCTACCTTAAAGGCAAAAGTTAGTAAAAATAAACTAGGTGTAAACCAGCGTTTACGCATAGAATTTTCTATTGATAAACAAGGAGGAGATAATTTCTCTCCACCAAAATTTACTAATTTTAGAGTTGTTGGCGGACCAAGTCAATCTGTTAGTCAATCTTGGATTAATGGAAAAGTAACCTTTTCCCAATCGTACACCTACATTATTCAACCCAAAAGAAAAGGAGCCTTTTCTATTGCAAGTGCATCTATAAAAATTGGTGGTAAATTTATAAAGTCTGAACCTGTTAAAGTAATTGTTTTAGATCCTGTAGAAATTCCTAAAAACCCAAATGACCCAAATTATGTTGCACAGCAAAACATTCATTTAGTAGCAGAAATATCTAAAGCTAGCCCTTATGTTGGTGAAGGAATTTATGTAGAATATAGACTGTATGTAAGTGAAAATGTAAGTGTTTATGATACTTCTATTTCAGAAGCGCCAAAGTATAACGGTTTTTGGAATCAAGACATTAAAGTAAATGGTTTTCCAGTAAAAATGGGAAAATACAATGGGGAAAACTACAGATATATTGTGCTTCAAAAAGCACTTCTAATTCCAACAAAAACAGGAAAACTTTCTATAGATCCAATGAGAATGGATATTGTAATTGGAGTGCCATCTGGACGTGCAGATTTTTTCGGAAATGCAATCACAAAGAATATTAGACGAGAATTTGCTTCTACTAAAAAAATAATTCGTCCTAAGTCACTTCCTTTAGAAGGAAAACCAGCAAACTTTGCAGGAGCAGTTGGAGACTTTAATTTTAGTGTTGCTTTAAGTAAAGATATTTTAAAAGCAAATGAAACTAGCCAGGTACAAGTAAAAATTTCTGGAAAAGGAAACTTAAAATTATTTGAATTACCAACAGTAGAAACTCCTGCGGAATTGGAAATGTACCAACCAGAAAGAAAAGAACGTGTGCGTGTAAATGCAAGTGGTCTTTCTGGCGCTGTAACAGACACCTACACAGTAGTTCCTTTATACAAAGGAAAGTATAAAATACCAAGTATTTCTTTCTCTTACTTTAATCCAAAAGAAAAAAAATACAAAACAATTGCTACAGAAGATTTTTTTGTAGATGTGCAAGAAGGAAAAGAATTAATTACTTTAGATACCAGTTCTGTAAGAAAACAAGAAGTTATTTCTACTGGGAAAAACTTTAGATATATCGCTACTAAAACTAATTTCATAACTGCTAAAAAAATAGATTTTTTTAAATCTAACCTCTTTTATGTTTTATTTTTATTGCCATTAATTGCAATTCCTATCGGAGTTATTATTGGTAAGAAAAATGAAGAGAGAAGTAATGATATTTTGGGTAATAAAACTAGAAAAGCAGAAAAATTAGCTAAAAAATATCTTTCTAAGGCACAAAAACAATTGGGTAAAAAAGAAGCATTTTATGAAGCCTTAGAGCGTGCTCTACACAATTATTTAAAGGCAAAATTAGGCGTTGAAACTGCAGAAATAAGTAAAGAAAGAATTACCGAAATTTTAAAAGGTAAAAATGTAGAAGCAACTGCAATTCACCAATTTATTGAAGTATTAAAAAATTCTGATTTCGCTCGTTACACTCCTTTTACAGCAACTGAGATGAAAGAAGAATTTGAGCGTGCAAAAGCAGTTATTGTTCAATTAGATAAACAGTTATAAGATGAAAAATATTTTATTTTTATTGTTAGTAATTGCCAATAGTATGAGTGGTCAAAATGCAGATAGTTTATTTGTTTCTGCTAATGAGCTATACAGAAACGGTGCGTTTGAAGAAGCTATTAAAAAGTATAAAGAAATTGAAACCCTAGATGCAATCTCGTCAGAGTTATACTTAAACTTGGGAAATGCACATTATAAGTTAAATAAAGTTGGCCCAACTATATTCTACTATGAAAAAGCGCTAAAATTAGATCCTTTAAACACTGATGTTCAAAACAATTTAATATTTGCACAACGGCTAGCTTTAGACAATATTAAGGAAGTACCTAAAACTATTTTTCAAAAATTTAACAGTACTTATCTTCAGAAACTATCCTATAATGAATGGGCAATAGTTGTAGTTCTATTTTCTTTCTTAACGGCTCTCTTCTTTTTACTCTTTTACTTTAGCTATTCTCCAACTAAAAAAAGAATTTACTTTACAACAAGTATTCTTAGTTTTATTATTTTCATTTTCACCGTTTTCATTACTTACCACCAATACAAACAAACAAAAAATAAAAAAGAAGCAATTGTTTTTGCAGAGAAAACAGAAGTTAGAAGTGCACCCACATTAAATGCTGAAGAAATTTTTACACTTCATGAGGGTACAAAAGTAATGGTACTAGATACCTTGGACAATTGGAAAAAAATAAAAATTGCAGATGGAAAGGAAGGTTGGATTATTGCTAATGAAATAAAACTGTTGAATAATTTTTAAATATTACTTAACAAAAAATCAAAAAGTTTCTTATTTTTGTTTTTTTAAAAAAAAACGCTAAGTGAACGTAAGAATTGCAATTTTTTTCTCAATATTATTCATGATTCTTTTGACGGCACCAACTGTTATTACCCTAACAGATGCTTCACAAGACATTGCCTTTTTTTTTGATATTAATGAGGAAGAGGAAGAGAATAAAGGCAAGGAAGAATCTAAGGTAGATTCAAAATTAAAAATTTATCCTACTACTTTTGCAGCCTCTTTTCTATCTAGTCATATTCAAATTACTAAAAACATACGTTTTCTCTCGAAAAACTACGTTTCTCAAACACCAAAGATTACAACTCCACCACCAGATTTTGTACTGTAATTTCTAATTAGTACAAGACAATTAATTTTTATTTATTAAAACAAAACGCCAGGTAATTTACACTTGGGGTTCAAACTATTTACATATGTTTAAACACATTAAAAACGACCTACCCGCAAGTGTGGTAGTATTCTTCGTAGCATTACCTTTATGTTTAGGTATTGCGTTGGCAAGTGGGGCGCCACTTTTTTCTGGTCTAATTGCAGGTATTATTGGAGGTATTGTAGTTGGCGGATTAAGTAGCTCCAAAATAGGAGTGAGCGGACCTGCTGCCGGTTTAGCGGCAATCGTATTAACCGCAATTGGTACTTTAGGAGGGTACGAAAACTTTTTAGTCGCAGTGGTTTTAGGAGGAATTATTCAAATAATTTTTGGGGTGCTGAAAGCAGGAATTATCGGCTATTACTTTCCTTCTTCCGTAATTAAAGGAATGCTAACCGGTATTGGAATTATTATTATTTTAAAGCAAATTCCACACTTTTTCGGATACGATGGAAGTCCTAAAGGTGATTTTTCTTTCTTTCAAGCAGACGGACAAAATACCTTCTCAGAAATTTTAAAAACTGCAGATAATATTAGCTTTGGCGCGACCATAGTTGGTTTTATTGGTTTGGGTATTTTAATACTTTGGGGCAGCGTTTTATCTAATAAAGGAAAAATATTTCAAGTGATACAAGGTCCTTTAGTTGCCGTGGTTGCTGGTATTGTATATTACTTTGTTACCAATGGAAACGCTAAATATGGTATCAATCCAGAGCATTTAGTAAGTGTGCCTGTACCTGATAGTTTCGATTCTTTTTTAGGCCAGTTTAGCTTTCCTAATTTTAATGCACTTTCTAATCCGCAAGTTTGGGTAACAGGTTTTACCATCGCTTTAGTCGCTAGTTTAGAGACGTTATTATGCGTAGAAGCTACTGATAAATTAGACCCACACAAAAATCTAACGCCAACAAACAAAGAGTTATTAGCACAAGGAACAGGAAACATTATTTCTGGTTTAATCGGTGGTTTGCCGATTACACAAGTAATTGTTAGAAGTTCTGCAAATATTCAATCTGGCGGAAGAACAAAGTTATCAGCAATTATACATGGATTTCTATTGTTAATCTCTGTTATTTTAATTCCTACCTTATTAAATAAAATTCCGTTATCTGTTTTAGCTGCCATCTTATTAGTTGTAGGATATAAATTAGCAAAACCTGCAGTATTCAAAGAAATGGTTCAATTAGGATGGAAACAATGGATACCATTTACAGTAACCGTAGTTGGTATTGTTTTTACAGATTTACTAATTGGTATTGCTTTAGGTCTAGTGGTAGGTATTGTAGTTATTTTAATTAAGAGTTTTCAGAATTCTCACTTTTTACATATTGAAGACAAGAGTAACGGTAAACATAGAATTAAAATGACTCTTGCAGAAGAAGTAACCTTTTTTAACAAAGGTGCCATTTTAAAAGAATTAGACAGTTTGCCAAGAGATACTTATTTAGAAATTGACGTTCGTCAAACAAGATTTTTAGACTATGATATTATAGAGATATTGCAAGATTTTGCCTTTAAAGCAAAAGAAAGAAATATCGATATTCAATTAATTTCTGAAAGAGGTGTTGCAGAAAACCCGCCTAGTTATATTGAGTTTTTTAATTTAAGACCTAAAAAATCTGCTTAAGCACACTAATTATGAAGGATACTTGTAAAATATTAGTCTTGTCAGATTTAAGTAAATCTGCAAGTAAAACTATAAAAAGCGCAGTCGCTTTGGCTAAAATAATTGATGCAAATGTTGACTTTTTTTATGTAAAAAAACCAACAGAAGTTGTGAAGGAAGATAGTCAATTGTCAGCAATTAGAATCATTAATAAAGCGTACGTCACAATCGATAAAGAAATTAAAAATCTACTAAACCCAATTTCCGACAGTTACAACACCAAAATAAATCACAGCTTTACCATTGGAAATATAAAAAGCGAAATCGCCGAATATATTCATAAAAATAAGCCAGATATAATTGTTCTAGGAAAACAAAAGGCAACAATCTTGCCCTTCCTTGGTGATAACATTACGCAATTCATCCTTAAAAAATACAAAGGAACAATTGTAATTTCTGATAACCAAAATAGCTTAGAACCAAACAAAGAATTATCGTTGGGGCTGTTTCAAAATAGCAACTCTACTTCTGTTTTAGTTGAAAATATTATAAAAGCTACTCAAAAACCATTGACCTATTTTAAAATTACAAAAAACGATACTACCTCCAAAAAAACCCTTTTAGAAGGCGAAAATAAGATAGAGTACGTTTTTGAACAAGGAGATAATACGATGAAAAATATTTCAAACTATCTGTCCAAAAAGAAAATTAACGCACTTTTTGTTAGTAGAAAAAAAAACAATAGTGATGCAATGAAGACAAACATTAAAAGTATCATGAAGTCGATTAATTGCTCACTGATATTAACCAATTAAAAACAATTTTATGAAAGCACATACAAAAGAAACCCAAGCAGCTCTTACCCCAGAAAAAGCCTTATTACTTTTAAAAGAAGGAAACGCAAGGTTTCAAAATAATTCAAAAGCGAATAGAAACCTTTTAGAACAAGTTAACGATACTAGTAGTGGTCAATATCCTTTCGCAACGATCTTAAGTTGTATTGATTCAAGAGTATCGTCAGAGCTAATTTTTGATCAAGGAATTGGAGATGTTTTTAGTGCAAGAGTTGCTGGAAACTTTGTAAACGAAGATATTTTAGGAAGCATGGAATTTGCTTGTAAATTAGCAGGAACAAAAATTGTTCTAGTTTTAGGGCATACTTCCTGTGGAGCGGTAAAAGGAGCTTGTGATGATGCAAAATTAGGAAATTTAACTGCATTAATTAGTAAAATAAAACCTGCTGTTGAAGCTGTTGAAGAGCCGATTGATAAGAGTTTAAGGAATTCTAGCAATATTGATTTTGTAAATACTGTTGCAAAAAAAAATGTACATATGACTATTACTAATATTCGAACTCAAAGTCCAGTTTTAAAAGAAATGGAAGATGAGGAAATGATTAAAATTATTGGAGCGATGTATGATATTAAAGATGGCTCTGTAAGTTTTTATGAATAAAAAACTTATCTTTTAATTAAAAAAAAGTAAAAAAATCAATCTTAGATTAAGATTGATTTTTTTTTTGAATTAATAAGACTAAATTGTGCTTCAATCTTAAATAAATTATGAAAAAATTATTTTCAAATATAAAAGGAGATGCTTTTGGTGGTATCACTGCAGGTATTGTTGCGCTTCCACTAGCCTTGGCTTTCGGTGTATCATCTGGATTGGGGCCAAGTGCAGGATTATACGGTGCTATATTTATTAGTTTCTTTGCAGCCTTATTTGGTGGAACAAATACACAAATTTCTGGCCCAACTGCACCAATGACAGCTGTTAGTATGGTTGTAATTGCTGGTATTGTAGCTGCCAACGACGGAGATGTTAACAAAGCTTTACCAGCTATTTTAACTATTTTTATTTTAGCCGGGTTATTTCAAATTATATTAGGGGTTATTGGTTTAGGTAAATACATTAGATACATTCCATATCCAGTGGTCTCTGGATTTATGACCGCAATTGGTCTTATCATATTACTTACGCAAATATTACCTTCTGTTGGGTATTATCCTAAAGAAGATGTTGTATTCGTAGAAACCTTTAAGCCACAGGCACAAGAAGTAATTTTAGAAAACATTCTAAAAGAAGAAGCTGGTGAGAAGATTTTAGTTTTAGAAGATTTTGAGCAAACCATTAAAAGAGCTGATAAGATTTCAGCTGAAGATATCTTAAAGGAATCAGAAAGTTTAGCTGCAAAAGAAACTTCTGGTGCTTTAGGCGCAATTAAAGCATTTCCAAGAGCCGTTCAAAATATCGACTGGTTAGAATTAATGCTCGCATTAGGAACTATTTTTATAATCTATGGTTTTAAACGTATTACCACAAAAGTACCTAGCACACTTGTTGCGTTAGTTGTAATGTCTAGTGTTGCTGTTGGCTTTGGTTTAGATTATAGAACTATTCAAGAAATACCAAGTGGAATTCCCATTCCCAAATGGGAAATTTTTACTGGGTTTAGACTGTCTAGTATTACGCCTTATATTTTTACAGCATTAACTTTAGCTCTCCTAGGTGCAATTGATTCTCTATTAACGAGTGTCGTTGCAGATAACATGACTAAAACCAAACACAAGCCAAATAAAGAGTTAATTGGACAAGGAATTGGAAATAGTATTGCAGCCTTATTTGGAGGTATTCCAGGTGCAGGTGCAACTATTAGAACCGTGGTAAATATAAATGCTGGTGGAAAAACAAAACTTTCTGGAATGATTGCAGGAATTATGTTACTATTGATAATGTTAGGCTTAGGACCGATTGCTTCTAAAATTCCAGCAGGTGTTTTAGCAGGTATATTAATTACGGTTGGTATTGGTGTAATGGATTATAAAGGATTAAAAGCAATACCATATTTACCAAGAGATGTTAAAATTGGACCCATTAAATTGAGTTCTGAAGTTTTAATTATGATTGTGGTTTTACTACTCTCTACATTCTGGAACTTAGTATATGCTGTTGGAATTGGTCTAGTAATTGCATCGCTAATGTTTATGAAAAAAATTGGTGATTTAACCGCAGAAAGATCAAATGTAAAATCACTAAAAGAAGAATCTTGGGCAGATGAAATTGATTTCCCAGAAAACTTAAAAGAAAAAGTGTTTATTAAGCACATTAAAGGGCCTTTATTTTTTGGTTCTACAAGTGAATTTCAAGCACTTTCGCAACAGATTCCTGAATCTGCAAAAACCGTAATTATGCGTCTAGGTAGAATGCAATATATGGATCAATCTGGTCTGTATGCTATGGAAGATATGTTGCAAGATCTAAAGAAAAAAAATATCGAAGTATTGTTTGTTAACTTATTACAACAACCAAGATATATGATGGAAAGAATTGATATCATTCCAGATTTTATTCCAAAAGAGCACATTTTTAAAGGTTTTTCACCTTGTGTTCAATGGGTAAAAGAAAATATAACAGACGAATCTTAAAATTAAAAAATTATGTCGCACATAATCAAAGCAATTACAAAAGAAGTACAAGATAAATTAACACCAATGCTTGTCTTAGAGGATTTCATTGAGGGAAATTCTCGTTTCATAGCGAACAAAGCAAATACAGCAGATCACAAAGCATTAATTACACAAACTACAACTGGGCAGCATCCAAAAGCAATTGTACTTTCATGTATAGATTCTAGAGTGCCTGTAGAATTAATTTTCGACCAAACTATTGGTGATGTTTTTGTGGCAAGAGTTGCAGGGAATTTTGAAAACACAGATATCTTAGGAAGTATGGAGTATTCTTGCAAGGTAGCAGGAAGTAAATTGGTTTTTGTACTAGGACACGAAAGTTGTGGGGCAGTCAAAGCTGCCTGCGACCATGTAGAACTAGGTAATATTACTGCCATGTTAGACAATATACAACCAGCGGTAAAAAAATCTGAAGGAGAAGTTTCTGGAGAGCACAACTCTTCAAACATTGGGTTTGTTGACAAAACAATTGAAAACAATGTACTCTTAACAATAGAGAGGATTAGAGAAAAAAGTCCGATTCTTAAAGAAATGGAGGCCATGCAAGAAATTAAAATTGTTGGTGGTGTGTACCACATCAGTAGCGGAAAAGTAACACTGCTTTAATATAAAAAAAACCGAGATGAAAATCTCGGTTTTTTTATACTCTTTAGTTTTAATACTATTATATACTATATATTCAAATCCGGAATTACGAGCTCATCTTCATTCTTTATAATTGAAGGAAATATGGTTGGCGCAATCTTTTTTACGGGAGCATACAAAATAGATTCGTCTAAAGTTTCTTTTTTTACAAACGGAATTGTGTCATTCATTTTTCCAAAGAAAATAAAAACAACACTTAAAATTAATCCTATTTTTATCGCCCCAAAAACACCACCTAATATCTTATTAATAACACCTAATGCAGCAAAGTCTGCTAACTTTGTAAGCATTTTACCTAGTAACGCAATTGTAACTATGATTATAATAAAAGTTCCTGCAAATGCGGCTAAGGAAACATATTCTTGATTCCAAGAAACGGCTTCTTTTAAAAAGTCTCCAATAAAATATGAAAAATGTATTGCACCATAAACACCACCTATTAATGCAGCTAAAGAAGCAACTTCAACAAATAGGCCTTTCATAACTCCTCTTACAAAGCCAAATATTAAAAGTGCTGCAATAACAATATCAAAAACATTCATTTCATAAATTTTCTCAAACCTACATCTTTTTTTTAATATTTAAAAATGGACATTGTATCTTTGTAAAATTAAAACCAAATACAATGCAAAAAGTAATTAACTTAAAAGAAAAATGGGATTTGTTAGTTGCAAAACTAACAGCACAATTTGCTGATGGAGATGAGTTAAATATGGATGGTATTATCTATTTAATTGGCGTACAAGAATTAGGTAAAGAAAGCACCAGTTATAAAAAAGATGAAAAAGTAAACCTAATGCATATTGCCATTTGCAAATTACTAGAACCTTATGGTTATTATGAGTTTGATTACTATGATGATGATAGTTGGCCACACTATAAAATAATTACAGAATTACCTAATTTAAAGCCAGGTGAACAGACGGTTTTAATGAAAGAAGCAATTATAAATTATTTTGATGTCTTGTCTTATTTAGAAGATTAAGTAACACGCAACTTTCTTATTAAGACAGACAATAGCTTTGGGAAGAACCGTTTTACATACACTCCTAATTTTTCTTTTGCGCCTGCAATACACACTTCTTCTTTTTTATTTTTAATAGCCTTTAATATTAATTTCGCACAACGCTCTGGAGACATTCCATTGCCAGTTGCAATATCCATTTTTCCTTGCGGTGCGCCATTGCCTATTAATGCATTTTTAGAAATATTGGTATTTATAAAACCTGGGCAAAGCAAAGTTACTGAAATATTGTTTTGATGATTTTCTGCACGAAGACTGTCAAAAAAACCATGCAAAGCATGCTTACTTGCTGCATAACTAGAGCGCAAAGGTGTACCAATTTTACCAACAATACTAGTAGTAGTTACGAACTGACCTTCTTGTTTTTCAATAAAATGCGGTAAAATTGCTTTTGTTAATGCCACGGTTCCTAGATAATTAATATCCATAATTCGCTTGTCTACATGAATGTTAGTCTCTGCAGCTAGAGAACGCTGACTTATACCTCCATTATTTATTAAAATATCAATTTTACCAAAAGCTTTTATTGCCTCTGCTGCCACTAATGCTAAACTCATATAATTTTCTAAATCTAAAGGAATAATTTTTATATGCTCCGGATGATCACATGCCTGTTTTACCAATTCTAAAGATGTCTTATTTCTGGATGACAAAATAAGTTTACATTGCTGCTTGGAAAGCGCTATTGCCAGAGCCTTTCCAATTCCTGAAGAAGCACCCGTAATCCAAATTATTTTGTTAAAAAAATACATACTTTAGTTTTTATGAATCCCAATATACCAAATTTCAAGAAGAAATAGTACTTTTGAGATGCTCCTTAAACTTAATTTTTCTAGCAGCTAAAAAATATGCAAAAATGAAAAAACTAATCCTACTAATTCTTTTTATCTCTTCATTTGCACAGGCCCAATTTTCTATAAATGGCACCTTAACAAATAGCTTAGATAAAGATTGGGTAATTTTATATAAAATTGAAGGCGCTACACAACAATTTGTTCAGAATACAACCATTAAAAAAGATACTCTTTTAATTGATGGTAAAAAAAAAGCTATTAATATTTTTAAATTTGAATTACCCGCAACTGCAAAAGCTGGCACTTATAGAGTTCGTTATAGAACACGTGGAATAAGCTTTGTAGATTTTATCTTTAATAAGGAAGATGTAAGTTTTACATTTCACCCAGATTACCCAGAACAAGCTATTTTATTTTCTAAATCAAGAGAAAATATAATTTATAAAAACTACTTAAAAGACATTTCTAAGCAACAACAAAAGTTAGATTCATTGCAGATTAAAGCTATTGAAAATCTTGAAACAGACTTAAACCAAGCCTATAAAACTGCGCTCAAAAGAATAAATAGTATACAAGAAAAATATATAGAAAGTACAAAAAATATGTACGTATACCCTTTTATTAAAGCTTCTTTGAGAGTAAACTCAGCAGAAATTAAAACCAATCTACAAGATTATATGTATGCCGTAAAGAATACTTTTTTTGATCATATAAAGTTTTCAAATGAAACGCTGATAAACTCTTCTTTTTTAGTTGATAGAATTACAGATTATATCTTTTACATAAACTATTCAGAGGACGAAACAACCCAGCAATCACTTTATAAAAGCGCTTTAGAAACTGTTTTCACCAAGATTGAAGATTCCGTTTTTAAAAAATATATAATTGAATTTTTAATCGGACAGTTCGAAGAAGCGAATAACTTAGAAATGATAGATTTTCTTTTTGAAAACTATTATAATACCCTTCCAAAATCTATGCAAAATGATAAATTTAAAACTGAAAAGTTGAAATTATTAGCAACAGCAATTGGCAGTATAGCCCCTGATTTTTCTTGGATAGAAAACGGTAAAGAATTCCAGCTTTCTAACTTAAATGAAGTAAATAACTATGTGTTAGTTTTTTGGAGTACAGGATGTTCTCATTGTTTAAAAGAAATTCCAGAGCTACACAAATTTTTACAAGGTAAAAAAGATATTAAAGTAATTGCCTTTGCCATGGAGAGAAATGATTTAGATTGGGAAAAAATGAAATTTACGCTACCTAATTGGCACCATGTTTTAGGTTTAAATAAATGGAATAACAAAACTGCTAGAATTTATAACATAAATACTACACCTACTTATTTTGTGCTAGATTCAAATAAAAAAATAATTGCGAATCCGATTGCACTAAAAGATTTAGAAACGCTCATAAAACAACTTTAAAAGTATAAAAAAGCATCTTTTAAATGGGTGATTTTTGTTTTGTTGTCTTTATGAATAATCGCAATAATATCAAAACGAACTTCTACATCTAAATCTTTTTCGATTACATAATAATCTATTGCAGAAAGTAATAATTTGATCTTTTTAGGGTTTACAAAATCTTGTGGGTCTCCAAAATAATCTGTGGTCCTTGTTTTTACTTCTACAACTGCTAAAACATTCTCTTTTTTAGCAATAATGTCTACCTCTGCTTTTAAATAACGATAATTCTTTTCTAGGATTTGATAACCATTTTTAATTAAAAAATCAATCGCTAATTTTTCTCCTTTTTTACCAAGCTCGTTATGATCTGCCATTCGTTTAATTGTTACTACATATAACTGAATAGCTTTCCTTGTCTGCTACTAACTGAATATTCCTTCCAAAAATTAAAGCTCTATTATCTGGCTCATGTCCTGCAGGAAAATTAAATAAAACAGGAATATCTTGGGGAATAACCTCTAAGATTAATTGCTCTACAGAACTTCCCCAATTCGTAGAATTCTGTTTTATAGAAGACATATCTCCAACAATAACTGCTTTTACTTTTGTAAAATAACCTGCACGTTTTAAGCTCTGTAACATTCTATCTATTGAATATTTATACTCGCCAATTTCTTCGATAAAAAGAATTTTACCATCTGTATTTAATTGACTTTCTGAACCTAACATTGAAGCTACAATTGCGAGGTTTCCACCTACTAATTGTCCGGTTATTATTTCTGATAAAGGAATTCTATTGTCCTTATCCGATGGAATTGTATAGGAAAGTGGTGCGCCAAACAAAGCCTTTTTAAAACTAGCAATAGTCTCTATAATTTCTTCTGGGTTTTCTTCTAAACTAGTTGCCAACATTCCATGAATAGTTTCTACTCCAAAATTATGAATATGGGCGTGGAACGCGGTGACATCCGAATATCCAATAATCCATTTTGGAAACTGTTTAAAAGTACTAAAGTCTAACAAATCTAAAATCCTAACAGAACCATAACCTCCTCTAGCTACCCAAATTGCTTTGATGTTTTTATTGTCTAAAGCATTTTGAAAATCTGAAGCTCTTTCTGCATCTGTACCCGCAAAATGATTATTTTGATTGAATATATTTTTCCCTAAAACAACATGTAAACCCCATTTTTCAGCTAATCTCTTTGCTTCCAAAACAGTGGTTATTCTCTTTTTTAAAATTCCTGCAGGAGCAACAATAGCAATAGTATCTCCTTTTTTAAGATACGAGGGTGTTATTAATGTGTTCGTTTTTTCTTGTGCGTTTATCGATGCCGAAATCGTTAATAAAAATGCAGTAAATACTATAAGTCTCTTCAAAATAAGTCTATTTTCTAATGTCTGGGAATCTAAAAATCTATTAAATGTAAATGTATCTATTTTCAATGACTTTTAAAACTCGGTTTTTTGTACTTTTGTCCTTCAACAATTAGTCCAAAATCAATACAAAGAACACATGAGTGCTCCAAAAAGATATACAATTACCGCAGCATTGCCTTATACAAATGGTCCAATTCATATTGGCCACTTAGCAGGTGTGTATGTTCCTGCAGATATTTATGCGCGCTATTTGCGCTTAATTGGTAAAGATGTTGCCTATATTTCTGGTTCAGATGAGCATGGCGCTGCCATACCTATGAGAGCAAAAAAAGAAGGGGTGTCTCCGCAAGTTATCATCGATAAATATCATGGTATCATCAAAAAATCTTTTTTAGATTTTGGAATTTCTTTTGACAATTACTCTAGAACCTCTTCTAAGATTCATCATGAAACTGCCTCAGATTTTTTTACAAAAATGTATAATGATGGAGAATTTATTGAAGAAGTTTCTGCACAGTTATATGATGCCGAAGCAAATCAGTTTTTAGCAGACAGGTTTGTTGTGGGTACTTGCCCTAAATGTGATTTTGAAGAAAGCTATGGCGATCAATGTGAAAGCTGTGGTACTTCTCACAACGCAACAGATTTAATAAACCCTAAATCTGCAATTACAGGGAATATACCTACCGTAAAAGAAACAAAACATTGGTTTTTACCTTTAGATAAACACGAAGATTTTTTGCGTAAATGGATTTTAGAAGGTCATAAAAAAGATTGGAAACCAAATGTTTACGGACAAGTAAAATCTTGGGTAGAAGACGGTTTAAGACCCAGAGCGGTTACTAGAGATTTAGATTGGGGAATTCCTGTTCCCTTAGAAGGAGCAGACGGCAAGGTTTTGTATGTTTGGTTTGATGCACCTATTGGTTATATTTCATCCACCAAAGAATGGGCTGCAAGAGAAGGTAAAAACTGGGAGGATTATTGGAAAAAAGAAGATACTAAAATGGTTCATTTTATAGGGAAAGACAATATTGTTTTTCACTGTATTATTTTTCCTTCTATGCTAAAAGCACACGGAGATTATATTTTACCAGACAATGTGCCTGCCAATGAATTTTTAAACCTAGAGGGGAATAAATTATCGACTTCTAAAAACTGGGCTGTTTGGTTGCATGAGTATTTAGAAGAGTTTCCAAATCAGCAAGATGTTTTGCGTTATACATTAACTGCAAATGCACCAGAAAGTAAAGACAACGATTTTACTTGGAAAGATTTCCAGGCAAAAAACAACAACGAACTGGTTGCCATTTTTGGTAACTTTATAAATAGAGTTGTCGTTTTAACGAACAAATATTATAACGGAATTGTGCCCGAACCAAATGACTTTTCTGAAATTGATGAAGATGTTTTAGCAGCTATCAAAGAATTTCCACTTACCATTGGAAAGTCTATTGAAAGGTATCGTTTTAGAGAGGCTAGCCAAGAATTAATGAGTCTAGCAAGACTTGGAAATAAGTATTTAGCAGATGAAGAACCTTGGAAAGTTATAAAATTAGATGAAGAACGCGTAAAAACAATCATGTATGTTGCACTTCAAATTTCTGCAGCATTAGCTGTGGTTTCTGAACCTTTTTTACCTTTTAGCGCTACAAAATTAAAAAATATTTTAAATATTAGTGCAAGCTTGTCTTGGGAAGATGTAACTGAAAATACAGTTTTATTGCCAGCAACACACCAAATAAATAAAGCTGAATTATTATTTTCTAAAATTGAAGACAAAGAAATTGAAGCACAAGTAGAAAAGTTAGCAGCTACTAAAATTGCGAATGAGCAAGAAAATAAAGTAACAGC
>Ga0209197_1000333_pt1 | contig 34125 bp, 20 predicted proteins | sample COGITO_mtgs_1105_4_FD_184802 | JGI IMG/M metagenome (GOLD analysis project Ga0209197, IMG submission 184802) | Pelagic marine microbial communities from North Sea - COGITO_mtgs_110512 (SPAdes) (version 2) | ecosystem: Environmental > Aquatic > Marine > Epipelagic ... | reverse complement strand
TTCCTAATATGAGGACTATGACTAACCCATAAGTTGAAAGAGTTAAATCCCCAGTGACATTAAAATATGGTACTATGGACATAATTATTGCCCAGAAAGAATAAAAAATTATTTGAAAAGTAGTTGATTTATCTTTTCTGCCAGTTGGCAACATCTTAAATCCAGCTTTTTCATACTCATCATTTTGCCACCAAGCTATTGCCCAAAAATGTGGAAACTGCCAAAAGAACTGCATCAAAAATAATGCTAATGCTTCAACGCCTAATTCATTAGTTGCTGCTACCCAGCCAAGCATAAATGGAATTGCTCCAGGAATAGCTCCTACAAAAACAGAAAGAGGAGTGATTAATTTTAGTGGAGTATAAACACATGCATAAATAAATATTGATATGGCACCTAGCATAGCGCACAACGGGTTAATTAAATAAAGAAAAGTTAATCCAGCAATAACAAAAGTAAAACCAAGGACAAGTGCATTATTAACTGATATCTGACCCATTGGTAATGGCCTTCCTTTGGTTCTCTGCATTAAAGCATCTAAATCTCTTTCAATAACTTGATTGAAAATATTTGATGCACTAACCATCATTAATCCTCCCAGTACTAAATATGAAAATATTTCAAAATTAAATTCACTCATACCGATTAGATAACTAATCACAGATGAAAATACTACACTTACCGAAAGTCTAAGCTTAGTAATTTCTATAAAGGAACTAAATGTAAATTTATTATCTCGCACTGATTAATAACTAAAAATATCGATGCAAAGATAAGTCTAAATTACAATAAGGACAATCATAATTAATATCAATTTTGACTATAAATTTGAATAATTAAGTAGTGTGTTTTTGAGTCAGAAAAATTAGTCTAGATTTAGTCCTGTACTTGAAAAATGATGGGTAAAGAATAAGGAACTACAACTGCTTTTCCTCTTTGTTTTCCAGGCTTCATCTTAGGAAGTAAATTAACTACTCTAGTAGCTTCTTTTACTAATCTTGGATGTGGAGCTCTTGCTCTAACTCCGACTACATCTCCGTTTTTATCAATTTTAAAAATAACACTAATTCGTTGTCTTCCTGAAAGACCAAGGTCTCCTGCTAAATCAGTATTAAATTTTCTTTGAACAAATTTTGTAATCTTTTGAGACATACATTTACGTCTCTCAGCATTATTTCCTTTATCACAACCAGGGAAAATTGGAACATTTTCTATAACTGAAAAAGGAACTTCGATATCTTCTTCAACTTCTTCAATATCAAGATCTTCTATTTCCATTTCCTCTTCTTGATCGGTCTCAGTAGATTCAATCACCGTCTCTTCAACTTCTTCCTCATCTTCTACTATCTCAATAACTTCTGGGGCAGCGGGAGGTGGAGGTGGAGGTGGAGGTGGCACAACCTGTTCTAATAATGGAATTTCTTCATCATCTAATTCATCCATATTAACAAGACCTATATCTACAGCACTTTTATCATAAACTTTCCAATTAATAGTTGTGTACGATAAAAACACCATCAAAGCTAATCCTATTGCAAAATACAATGAGGCATTTCTAGAAATGTCTGCTTTTGGATTTTTTTTAGACTCCATATTTTATTTTTTTGATTGTGGTTTGGTAAAATAACCAATTATTTGAATAAAAAGCAAGTGATTATAATTTTAAATCTTTCTTTTTTTTAAGTTAAAATATATGTGAACTAATAGAATTCCTATTAGATTAAATACAAGATCTAAAAACTCAGCGCTTCTTGTATCGGTTAAATATTTTTGTCCCAGTTCAATTATAATTCCAAATATTAATGCAAAACCAAACAAATAATGGGATGCTTTTTCATTAAACCAATTAACAAAAGTCTTTTGCCATAAAAAATAAAAAAGTAAAAAAGACAAAAGATGTGCTAGCTTGTCGTTTATTTGAAATTTAGAAATTGGAATGGAATCAGATTCTGACAATCCTAAATAGATAATTAAAGCACTATATATTAGTGCAACAATTAAATTAAATTTATTCACCGATCATTTTTTTGTACTCCTCAGCAGACATTAGATTGTCAATTTCAGATGAATCACTAATTTTAACCTTAATCATCCATCCTTCTCCATATGGGTCATCATTTACTTTTTCTGGTTCACTTTCCAACAACTCATTGAATTCTATTATTTCACCTGTTACTGGTAGAAACAAATCAGAAACTGTCTTTACAGCTTCCACAGAACCAAATACTTCTTCTGCATCGAATTTCTCGCCAACAGTGTCCACTTCAACGTAAACTATATCTCCTAGTTCACCTTGGGCAAAATTTGTAATTCCAATAGTTGCTATGTCGTTTTCAATTAGTACCCACTCGTGATCCTTAGTGTATTTTAAATTTAAAGGTGTGCTCATTTATTGTTTTATTAAAGTTAATTACCAAAATTATATCTCATAGTAAATCCAGATCTTATAGTAGTTTGTGGGAACGCAGTAGATATTGCATATTCTGAAAAAGAATAATCAAAATAAAATATCCCTGTTAAGTTCCTACTAAAATCATAGTCTGCAGAATATTTAAAATTCCATATTGTTTGACCAGAAGTTACTTGATTATTATCTAAATCCAAATATCTAATAATTGTTTTATTATTCCTAACAGAAAGGTCTAATTTCATGTTTAAATCACTTTTTATTATTTGACTAGCACCAGCTAAACTTGACCTTATTCTTAAATCTTTAACTCTATAACCAAATCCGAAGATATACTCATTTCCTTGAATTTCAGTTAACAAATTATTATCAAAGCTTAAGGAAAGTAATCTGTCTTTTTTAACTTCTGCTAATATTTTTACAGAATTCTTCATTTCAAAATCTAATTTAAACAAAGGGCTAAATTGTTCCATTAGATTTATATTACTATATAAAAATTCATTTTTATAATTATTAGACTGATCTAAAACATTTGGGTTTTGTAAACTAAAATCTAATTCAGGGTTACCTGGATTAAAGTCCAAATTAGATCTAAATTGATTAATTGTATACATTGCGTTATATCCATGAGAAATTGACAACCTCTTAAAGTTCTTTTTAAACCATTTTAATTTCATAAGTCCCGTATACTTTAAAGACCAGTTTGGAATAGGAACATTTCTAAATGCACTCATGTTAGATGTAGAAGGGTCATTACCAGTGTAAGCAGATAAAAAGGCTGGTAGTAAAACAGACTGATTAGTTTTGCCATAACCTAAAGGGAAACCACTTAAATTACCCTCTTCAAAATTATTTGGATTAGCAAAATCAATTCCAGCATCTAAAGCTAATCTTCTGGCTATTATTAATCTATTATCTCTAAATGTGTCAAAGGTTTCAGAGCTATTCTCATCACTGTTAGAAAATGCTGTTTTGATTAAAACAGTTGAGATGTTAAAGTTACCTAAAGTATTTTGAATTAAAGGATTATAATCATCACTTAAGCCATCACCATCCAAGTCTATTGTATTAAAATTCTCGGTTAAGTTTTCCGAATAAGTTCTACCTGCTGTTAAATCTATTTTTAAGTCCCTTATTGGGGTTAGGTTTGCAGAAAAAGTTAGATTCTTATTTTTAACCTCAGTATACTGTTGATTAAACTCAGGAAACACAGTAAGCCATCCATTTCTTGCTGCTAAATATCTAATATCTCTTTGACTACCAAAAACATATCCTAAAGATGGTCTAAAAGAGCCTATAAAATCTGGTGTTTGTAAATACCCTGGTAAAAATGAACCATTATTTTCAGAGTAGTTAATTTGTATTCTTTTAACACTAGTTAAAAGATCAATTACAGTCTTTTTAAAACTAAACTTATTGTTAGCAGGAGAATTTCGTTGCCCTCCAGAAGTTCGTTTATCACCAGACCTATTATTGTTTTTAACTAAGCCTACATATCTGTAAAACTTAGTCATATCAAATGAACTGTTTATATTATGAGTGTTGGCATTTGAAATAGTATTTCCTAAGTCATAAGTCTCTCCGTTGAGAGTTAGATTTCCAAATAAATCAGATCCCTTTTGCCATTGAAAATCACCTGTGTAAGAGTAGGATGTTTTTAGAAAGCTAAATGTTGGTATTTTATTTAACGGAAGCTCGTAATTGATAGCAAATTGTTGAGATTGTCTATTTGGATCTCCAATATCAAAAAATCTATCGAAAACATCAAGTGTTGAATCTTGAGCCCCATTTATATTATCGTCAAGAAAATAATTTTTAACAATATTATTATTTGAGGCATTATAACTAAAATTTAGGCCATCACTGATTACATAATTAAAATTATATTGTAAATCAAAATTATAATTTCTTCTAAAGAGCTCATTGACAGAAATATTATCTCCTGTTAATTCTGATTCTCTAAATTTTTGTTTGTTAAACTGTCTAATAAAATCTGTATTTATAGATATATTTGTTGGCAATAAATTAAAATTAATGTCTTTTAATATTTTAAAATATTTGCCAGTAAACAAGGAATCATTTTTCTTAAATGGTTCTAGTTTAATAGAATTAAAATTAAAATTATAAGCTGCCCCTGCTCTAACATTTTGATCTAAAAGGTCTTCTATTTCATAATCTCTGTGTTCAATCTGATTAAAGGAATAATTCAGTGTTAAATTTTCAATATCATAAAATTTTGGTTTGCCTTCAGCTGTACGTTGTTTATTTACTCCAATAAAATTAATACTCTTTCTCTTTGTATAATCTTCAGATTGTTCAAGAATTTTATCTTTTTCAATAGTGTTTTCTGCTGAATTCAATCTGGTTTGAAGTTTAATATCCTTGTATTGTTGATCATACTCAGGCGTAATTAGCTCCTCGCTTAATCCAAAGTTAAAAGGAATTGTAACTCCCCACTTTTCAGGAAGCAATTGACCTACATTAATATTTGACACTAAATCGTATTGCCTTACATCTTCTATATCTCTTTCATTAGGACCTTGCTCTATACTTCCAAACCCGCTTGTACTTTGCCTTCCAGTAGCACTTAAACTCATGAAGTCTGCTATATTTGTGTCAATGGTTACTGTTGCCGCCCAACCTCCTTCGTTATCCATGTCAGACAATCTAAGCTCATTAAACCAGACTGAACCACAAACATCCATATTGTCTTGTCTTGGATTTTTAACTCCAACCATCAAAGTTCTAATATCTCCAAAATTGGGATTACCTTTAATAGATACCCTGTGCTGTCCAAGTTGAAATGGTGAAAACTCATCAACTGGATCTACAATTAAATCATCCCCAAAAACATCATAGAAAATAGGATCTTCATTTGCTAAAGTTCCATTTGTTATACCTAATGACTTAATTGACTCAAGGACATCCATAGGTAAGTTAATTTCGTTTATTTCAGGCCAAATAGACTGAGGGTCTAATGTGTTTGTTGATGATCGTTGAAGTGGAACTTCAATTTGATAGTAATTTTGAGTTAAATCATTACCCATTCTTATAAAACCAACAATATCTCCGTCAGAAAGCCCCGGAGTTGATCCTTCCTCAGCATGCAAGAACATTCTAATCCTTTTGTACTGCCTCATATCTACATTAATATTCTTATAAACTGCTCTTGAGTCCTCGGTTTCCAAAGCACAAACATCTAACACTAAAGATTGCTCATTTTGTCTTACAATTGTATTATTGTTATTAAATTGCTCCCTCTCAACTCCAGGAGGAGAAACATAACTTTCTTCATTTTCTTGAATACCAATAACCCCAACATTTAAACTAGTAATATCATTATCATTGTTAACTTCTTCATCCAGAGATAGTTGGTATTTTCTCCAATCACTTCTAACTAGCTCAAGAGTACCAAATCTAAATGTAGTGTTTTCAGAAAATTCATTTAAATACATTCTTATAAAACGAATAGATCTAAAGTCAGAAATCCCTCCAATTGTATTTGTAGGCTCATTGACAGGTATCCTAAATTGATACCACTTTATAGTTTCTGTAGTTCCGTTAGGAAGCGATACAGTTTTCTCTTTTCTATCTTTAATAAACTGATTATTTGCGTCAGATAATGAATTGGGAGTAATATTAATTTCATACTCAAAATAACTATCAATAGTATTCATTGTATTATCTCTATTAATGTCCTCTGCATCTGGCTGAGTTGTTGAACCTCTATTGGTGTTAGTGAAAATTTCTGGAGAGTTACCGTCTAGCCCATTATATTTTCTGTACCTATTTAAAATATCTCCTTCAGCATTTAAGAAATAATTATAATTATCGTTAGATGGATCTTCCAAAGTTGCATAAGATGGGAACTTAATGATTTCTTCTTGATCATCATAGCCATCTAGACCTACATCTTGATTTACTCTCTCTTCTCCCAAGGTAGAAAAAGCATATATTAACGATTGATTTTGAGGAACTATTGACCCCCATGTTGTTTCATTTAATAAGCTTATATCTCCATCCTCAGGCAGACCATTTTCGTATTGCTTTCTTCCATCCTTTAAAACATCTTCAGAAATATTACCTAAATTAAAAGTTAATTTACCTCCTGAGTTATCAAGATTATTTATAAAAGGGTCTTGTAACCAAAACTCTATATATTCAACATTAGATTGCTCAAAATCGGTGGTAGTAATTTGTCTTGTTATTCCAGCCCAACTATTTGTAGGGTTTATTAAACTATTTTCTGCGTTTTCAGGATTCATATTGTACGGCCCCCTTGTATCAGGATAATAATTTAAATCTAATGAATTAATAACTGAAATTTGTCCTTGCACAATGTCTATTTGTGGGAAAATTTCATCAATAAAAATTCTTCTTGTGTATGGGTTAGAAATATCATCATCATTAATCTCAGCGGGTCTAATACTACTATAAAAAACAGGGTCAATAGAATACCAATTTAACAAGGCTCTATCATATCCATTCTGAATTCCATTAGTATCTTCACCTCCATCATTATAAAATAAACCAAGATTTTTAGGTCTACTTGACAATGACCATCCTTGGGGACTCATTAAATCTATAATATTTTGAGTTCCTTCAAAATCATCCACGTAAGAAGTTACCTCACCTTTAAAATCAGTTCCCTTTGGAGCTCCAGGAACAAGATAAGCAACCTCACCTCTTAGGGATAAGTTTGATACAACTTCTGTCTCAATAGTTGGAAGTTTATTAATTAACCTGGTCAATAATGGAAGTTCCGTTTCAAAGTTACCGTTAAATCCAAATATTGTATTGTTAATAGGTTCTGTTCCGTAATTTGCTTTTTGAGTGACAGGTCTTTCATTTAAATTTAGAAAAGTACCACCCAATAAGAATTTTTCACTAAACTGATGCTCAACATTAAAACCAGTAAATCGTTTTGTTTGTTGCCCAAAAGTTGCATTATTTTCTACACTTACATTTATTGGAGTTCCAGAAGATTGAAGCGCAGGGTCTAGAATTTGAACTGTACCTGCTTGGTAGTTTACAGTGTAATCAACTCCTTCAGTTAGCACTCTTCCACCAGCCGTTACATTCACAGATCCCCTGGGGACATTAAATGCTCCGATTGGTATTCCAGAACCAGTAGAGGATTTATACTTTCCTGTAATTTGAAATTTATTCTTCTCTGAATCTTGTAGTGCAATAGTTTTAGAAGACTTATAGAGAGTTGAATAAACATATTTTTTTTGATTTAAGTTATAGTCATCCGTAAGATCTTCGTTGCCATCATAATTTTCATTTGAATTTAACCTAAGTTTTTCAAATAGAAACTCTCCAAATGGTTCAACTTTTGTGAAGATAATTTTACCATTATTTTGAAGAACAGTTATTCCTGGAACAAAGTCAAAGAATCCATCTCCGCTAAACTGAGGGTCATTATTAGAATTTAATCTATCAAAGTTAAATAAATTTAAAAGTGGTGTTTCACTGATATTTAAATTATTCGAATTAGGAGTTGGAAAAGGAACTCCATCTACCGGCGTTATATAATTTAAGGGTGAAGATTCATTATAAAAAATATTAAGCTTAAATCCATCCTCTTCTAGTTGGAAAGAACCAGTATTATATATGTTCTTCATCATCAATTTCCACATAGGCGCTTCAACACTACTTACTGTACTCTTTAATAATTTTACAATCAAATTATTATTATTAACAACAGGGTTTGTATTATCATTATTGTTAGATATTTCAGTTGCTTGAACACCATCATTTGCAAATTCTCCAACTTGATAAACTTGATCTCCAATAGTATACTGAAAAGCAACAGCTAGTATTTCATCATTATCAAGTTTTTGGTTTAGTGAAATATATCCAAGTTGTGAATTAACAGTGTAGTCAGAACCATTATTTAATTTTTTTGCATTTTCCAATTTTCCATAATCGTATCCTTCATTTACATTTGGAAGAAGAATACCAGATTGTATTGTGGCAATATCACGAACAGAATTGGTTAACTGTGAATTTGACTGACCTATAACAAGTGGATTAAATCCATTATTTCCATTGTCAGGGTTAGCATTTGGACCTACAAAAACATTAACATTTGAAGCCAAATTAGAGGACTCTCCTAAATCCTGAAATGCAACAATGTTTCTAACGTTTTCTATTGTATTATTTCTGTTAGTGACCCAAACCTCAGTTCTAGTAATTTGAATATTTGAATTTACAAAAGGGTAATTTAATAAGGCTTGATCATATTTTTCCCTAAATGCATGACTTAAAAAAAAGTGTCTATTCTCATCATAATCTAAAGCTCTGAATTGAAATTCTTCAATAGTACCTCCAGCTTGAGCTACAACGGTTTTGGCTTCAGATTTTTGTTCAGAAAATACAGCTGTGACTCTAGTTTTACCAAATTGAAGTTCTGTTTTAAAGCCAAACAAACTTTGGGCACCAGTAATTAAGGAACTATTAAGTGGCATACTTACATTTCCTACTTCAATTTTTTTTATAATATCATCTTCTGTTGGTTCGTATTGAATTTGCATAAGATTTTGAAAATCAAATGTAGATTGAGTATCAAAATTTGCATTAACTTGAACCCTTGTTCCTACCTTTCCAAGTAAACTTAGCCCAATTCTTTGATCAAAATCAAAAGAAAAATTACTTCTATTTCTTGGTGAAAATGAAGGGTTATCCTGCTTTGTATATAATACTCCTAGGTCTATTTCTAAAGAACCTTGTGGAACAACTTCTATAGTATTACCTCCAAAAATTGATTCAAATAATTTGGAATTGACATATATTTCTGGGATCAAATTTTTTTGTAAGTCTTCTGATCCATCTAATCTACCTTCAGCTGCTTTTATTTTATCCTTATAATAATTTTTTAAATTTTCATTTAAAATTAACTCTTCGTATTCTTTTGGAGATAAAATAACTGGATAATTTATATTAAAATCACCAACAGATTGGTTAAAAAAATACCTATCACTAATAGGATCATAAGTATAATTTTCTTCTATACTAGTAGGGTTTTCTAGCTCTAAACTAGTGGTAGAAAAATCTTCAGATATTTGATTTTGAGAAAAACCCGAAGGAGTAGATAAAAATATAATTATACCAAATAAGAGTATATTGAATTCACTAAATACTATATTTTTAAATTTGTTCAAACTAAATTATAAGTTTTTCAAAGCTTCTTTTATTATGAGTTCAACAGAAGCATCTGCATTATCTAATATGATTTTATCAACTAATTTTTCAGAAGTTTTTTTGTTAATTCCAAGTACTTCTAGTGCAGATAACGCTTCTTCTTTAGCTGTATTGTTATTTTGAAAAGAAATTTTATCATCAAGATCATATATTTTTAAGACTTTATCTTTTAGCTCGATTATAACTCTTTGAGATGTCTTAAGACCTATGCCTTTGACAGATTGAATCATTGCAGAATCTCCAATTGAAATTCCTTGAATTATTTGCTCAGGGGTAAGAGAAGATAACATTGTTCTGGCTATACTCGCTCCAATTCCGCTTACGGAAATCAATAATCTGAAAATCTCTCTCTCTTTTAAAGAGTAAAAACCAAATAACGTATGAGAGTCTTCTTTGATTTGAAGGTGAGTATATAATTTTAAATTTTCCTGGTCAGGAATTGCAGAAAATGTATTTAAGGAAATATTAATTAAATAACCTATTCCATTTACATCAATGATAACACTTGTAGGTGACTTTTCAACTAATTTTCCTTTTATGTGAGTTATCATTGCTTATCCTTTTTTTTCAAATTTAGTTAATTTATTTTCTTGATTCTTTCATTTGAGCATCAATTACTGCTATTGCTGTCATATTAATAATTTCATCTACTGAGGCATCCAATTGTAAAATATGAACAGGTTTTTTTAGCCCCATCATTATTGGACCAATATTATCTGCTTTGTTTAACTCTTTTAACAGCTTATAAGTAATGTTGGCTGAATCTAAATTTGGAAAGATTAATGTATTTACCTTTTTTGAAGATAATTTTGAAAAAGGGAAAATATCATTTCTCATTTCGTTATTTAAAGCAAAATCTGTTTGAAGTTCTCCATCAACAATTAAGTCTGGTGAGGACCTATGTAAATACTTAACTGCATTTCTAACTTTAGTCGCAGAAATATCTTTAGAGGATCCAAAATTAGAATAAGAGGTCATTGCAATAACAGGTTCAATACCAAACATTTTAACTGTTGATGCAGTCATTTGAGCAATTTTTGCTAAATCCGATGCACTAGGATCAATATTTATAGAAGTATCACTAAGAAATAATGGACCTCTTTCAGTTATTAATAAATTTGTAGTGGCAATTCTAGTAGCACCTTCATCTAAACCTATTAATTTTAAAATAGGTTTTACTACATTAGGATAGCTTTTTGAATAACCTGTAATTAGAGCATCTGCATCTCCAGAATTTACCATCATCGCTCCAAAATAATTTCTCTCTCTCATTAATTTTTTAGAAGCTAAAAGGGTCAACCCTTTTCTCTCCTCTTTTTTCCAATAAATAGATGCGTACTCATCGATCTTTTCTTGATTCTTTTCTTTAGGGTCTACAATCTCAATAGAATCATCAAAATCTAATTCCTCCATAAGTATCTTTATGGTTTCCTTTCTGCCTAATAAAATTGGAATTGCGATTCCTTCATCGTAAACAAATTGAGCTGCTTTTAAAACTGTTAATTGATCTGCTTCAGCAAAAACCACTCTTTTAGGATTTCTTTTTGCTCTACCATGCATCAATCTTACCAATTTATTATCACCACCAGATCTTTCAATAAGCTCATCGACATATTTAGTCCAATTTTTAATTGGAAATTGAGCTACACCACTATCCATAGCAGCTTTAGCAACAGCTGGAGGAACAACAGAAATTAATCTTGGGTCAAATGGTTTTGGAATAATATAATCCCTACCAAAAGTTAACCTTGTTTGGTCATAGGCAACATTTACTTGCTCTGGAACTGCCTCCTTAGCTAAATCAGCTAGTGCTATAACCGCTGCTTTTTTCATCTCCTCATTTATAGTAGTTGCCCTAACATCTAATGCACCTCTAAAAATAAATGGGAAACCTAAAACATTATTTACTTGATTTGGATTATCACTTCTTCCAGTAGCCATTATAACATCGTCTCTGGTACTTTTAGCCAACTTATAATCAATTTCCGGGTCTGGATTTGCCATGGCAAAAACTATAGGGTTTTCGGCCATTTTATTTAGCATCTTAGGAGTTAATATATCCGAAGTTGATAGCCCTATAAAAACATCTGAATCTACTATCGCTTGATCAAGCGTAGTGATGTTTTTTGAAGTTGCAAATTCAGATTTACTTTTATTTAAATTTTTTCTTTTAGTATTAATAACACCTTTACTGTCAAGCATTACAATGTTATCATTGTTAAGTCCAAAAGACTTATAGAGCTTAGCACATGAAATAGCTGCGGCACCAGCTCCACTTATAACTACTTTAACTTCTTCCATTTTTTTACCTGCAATTTCTAAGGCATTAATTAATGCAGCAGCAGAAATAATTGCTGTCCCATGTTGATCATCATGCATCACGGGAATATTTAGCTCTTCCTTTAATCTTCTTTCAATTTCAAAAGCCTCAGGTGCTTTTATATCTTCTAAATTAATTCCTCCAAAAGTTGGAGCAATGTTTTTTACAGTATTAATAAATTCATCAATATTTTCTGTATCAACTTCAATATCAAAAACATCAATGTCTGCGAAAATTTTAAAAAGTAAAGCCTTTCCTTCCATCACAGGTTTTGATGCTTCAGCACCAATATTCCCTAATCCTAAAACAGCTGTGCCGTTGGTGATAACAGCAACTAAATTTCCTTTTGAAGTATATTTATAGGAATTTGATTTATCATTTTCAATCTCTAAACATGGCTCAGCAACTCCAGGTGAATATGCTAACGAAAGATCCCTTTGAGTAGCGTATTTTTTTGTAGGCACTACTTTTATTTTTCCTGGACTAGGCTTAGAATGATAATCTAATGCCTGTTTTCTTGTTGTTTTTCTTTTCATTTAAATAATTGATGAATTACAAATGTAATATCTTATGGGTAAAACAAAAACTTAAGTAGGCTAATGTTTTAAGAAATTTATATTTCTTTTCAACCCTTTTAATTTTGTTCTTTTTACAGCTGATTTTGAAAATACTTTACTGAAAGTTTCTTGAGTTATTTCATCCCAATCTTTTTTTGTCATAGATAATAAATCTGGACTAGGGCTGAATAAAGGTTCATTATGAGCTTTTGAAAATTTATTCCACGGACAAACATCTTGACATATGTCACAACCAAACATCCAGTTATCAAACATTCCCTTCATAGAGTTTGGAATATTATCCTTTAGTTCTATGGTAAAATATGAAATACATTTACTTCCATCAACAACGTAAGGTTCAACTATTGCATCTGTTGGGCATGCGTCTATACAAGCAGTGCAGGATCCGCAATGGTCAGTTTCTAAATGGTCATTTACTAAATCTAAATCAATTATCAACTCAGTTATAAAATAAAAAGAACCAACCTTTTTTGTGATTAAGTTGGAGTTTTTACCAACCCATCCAAGACCACTCTTAGCAGCCCATGCTTTTTCTAAAATTGGTGCAGAATCAACAAATGCTCTACCAGAAACATCTCCAATATTTTCTTTTATATAATACAATAACTCGTTTACCTTATCTTTTACAACAAAATGATAATCTTTTCCATATGCGTACTTAGATATTTTTGGAGAGTTTTCATTATTTAACTCCTTACTTGGATAATAATTATATAATAAGGAAATAACACTTTTGGAATCTAAGACTAACTTTGTGGTGTCTAATCTTTTGTCAAAATGATTTTCCATATATTTCATTTTGCCGTGCATATTTTTATTAAGCCATTTTTCTAGCCTAGGTGCTTCTTCCTCTAAAAACTGAGATTTACTTATACCACATGAAATAAAGCCAAGTCTCTTGGCTTCAGACTTAATGAGTGTAGTATATTTTTGTTTTGTAGTCAAAAGTATTTTTAAAATTAAAACAACCCTTTTTGTTTGTTTGCTTTAATTTTCCCAAGGTGTTTATATGCAATATCCATAACTTCTCTTCCTCTAGGGGTTCTCATAATAAAACCTTGCTGAATTAAAAATGGTTCATATACCTCTTCAATAGTTTCTGCATTTTCTCCAACAGCTGTTGAAAGAGTATTTAAACCAACCGGGCCACCTTTAAACTTATCAATAATGGTATTAAGAATTTTATTATCCATCTCATCAAGACCATATTTATCTACATTAAGTGCTTGTAGACTACTTTTAGAAATTTTAAGATCTATTTCACCATTGCCTTTAATTTGAGCAAAATCACGAACTCTTCTTAAAAGTGCGTTTGCTATTCTCGGTGTACCTCTGCTTCTTCCAGCAATTTCAATAGACGCATCATTTGAAATAGGAACGTTTAAAATATCTGCACTTCTTTTAATTATTGTAGACAAAACTTCTTTTGTATAATACTCAAGCCTACTTGTAATTCCAAACCTAGCTCTCATAGGTGCAGTTAATAATCCTGATCTTGTTGTCGCCCCAATTAAAGTAAAAGGGTTAAGGTTAATTTGTACTGATCTAGCATTTGGACCAGATTCAATCATAATATCAATCTTATAATCTTCCATTGCAGAATAAAGATATTCTTCAACAATTGGGCTTAGTCTATGAATTTCATCAATAAACAAAACATCTCTTTCTTCTAAGTTAGTCAGAAGCCCTGCTAAATCCCCTGGCTTATCTAAAACAGGTCCAGATGAAACTTTTATACCAACATTTAATTCGTTAGCTAAAATATTAGCCAAAGTTGTTTTACCGAGTCCAGGAGGACCATGAAACAATGTGTGATCTAAAGCATCATTTCTTTGATTGGAAGCCTGAATGAATATTTTTAAATTTTCTAATATATGATCTTGTCCTGTAAAATCTGCAAATGATAATGGCCTCAAGGTTTGTTCAAACTCGTGCTCATCAGATGATAAGCTGTTTGAAGATGGGTCTAGATTTTCATTCATAAAACAAATATAAAGAAAAAGCCTTTCTAAAAAGAAAGGCTTTTTTATATAATCATATTTAATAAATATTAATATTCAATTTCATCTTTTTTCATTGGCCTAATTTGAGGAACAAAATCTTCTTCGTATCCAGGCTTACTATAATCATAAGGCCATCTGAAAACTTCAGGAATTTTACCTTGCCAGTTTCCATGAATATGTTTCATAGATGCTGTCCATTCTAAAGTATTCGATTTCCAAGGATTTTGAGGAGATTTTTTTCCATAGAACATACTGTGAATGAAATTATACAAAAATACGATTTGTATTAATCCTCCTACTAGAGCAAAACCTGTAATAATTTTGTTTGTATCAGCTAAATCATCAAATAAAGGGAAATTAGAATTTGTATAATATCTTCTTGGAAGACCTGCCATTCCAATAAAGTGCATTGGGAAAAATACTCCATAAGCACAAATAGCGGTAACCCAGAAGTGTACATATCCAAGGTTCTTATTTAGCATTCTATTAAATAGCATAGGGAACCAATGATAAACTCCAGAGAATAATCCATATAAGGCAGAAATACCCATAACTAAATGAAAATGAGCAACCACAAAATATGTATCGTGTAGGTTTATATCAAGTGCACTATCTCCTAGAATAATACCTGTTAATCCACCAGTGATAAATGTTGAAACAAAGCCAATTGAAAATAACATAGCAGGGTTAAACTGTATATTACCTTTCCATAATGTGGTTATATAATTAAAAGCTTTTACCGCAGATGGAATTGCGATTAATAAAGTTGTAAATGTAAATACAGATCCTAAGAATGGATTCATTCCAGAAATAAACATATGGTGTCCCCAAACGATTGTAGATAAAAATGCTATTGCAAGTATAGATAAAATCATTGCTTTATAACCAAAAATTGGTTTTCTAGAGTTTGTCGCAATAACTTCTGACGCAATACCTAACGCTGGTAATAAAACAATATACACTTCAGGATGGCCAAGAAACCAAAACAAATGCTCAAATAAAACTGGTGATCCTCCTTGATAATGTAAAACTTCACCTTGAATAAAAATATCAGATAAGAAAAATGAAGTTCCAAAAGATCTATCCATTATTAACAATAAAGCAGCAGATAGTAACACTGGGAAAGAAATAACTCCAATTATTGCAGTAACAAAAAATGCCCAAATAGTCAATGGCATTCTTGTTAGTGTCATTCCTTTAGTTCTTAAGTTTATAACAGTAACTATATAATTTAACGACCCTAATAAAGAAGATGCAATAAAAATTGCCATAGATACTAACCATAAAGTCATTCCTAATCCTGAACCACCCTGAGCTAACTCAACAGCACTTAAAGGAGGGTAAATAGTCCATCCAGCTGCAGCTGGACCTGCTTCAACAAATATTGAAGCTACCATGATAACAGTAGATAAGAAAAATAACCAAAATGAAACCATATTTAAAAATCCTGATGCCATATCTCTGGCTCCTAATTGAAGGGGAATTAACAAATTACTAAAGGTTCCACTTAATCCCGCAGTTAGAACAAAGAATACCATTATTGTTCCGTGCATAGTAACAAGCGCTAGATATATGTCCGCATCCATTACACCATCAGGTGCCCACTTACCAAGAAAAAATTCAAAAATTATATTTGGTTCTTCTGGCCAAGCAATTTGTAATCTCATTAAAAGAGACATTAAAATTCCTATAACACCCATAAAAAGAACTCCAGTAATCAAATATTGCTTAGCAATCATTTTATGATCCTGACTAAATATATACTTAGTAATAAAAGTTTCCTTATGATGATGTCCGTGATCTTCTTTTGGATCAATTTCTATATATTCTGACATACTATAAATATTATTTTTGAGCTATTAATGAATTTTTAAATTTAGTCTGCTGGTTAATCCAATTATCAAATTCTTCTTGTGTTTCGACAACTATTTTCATTTGCATATTGTAATGAGATTTACCACAGATTTTATTACACAATAAAAGATAATCAAATTCATAAGGATCTAAAACCTCTTCCCCTTTTTCTTGTAATTCTTTACTTTTTTCAGCTCTTATATTGTTAATATTTAATATTTTTTCTATCATTTCAGGTGTTTTCCTCATATCTACAGTAGTAACACTTGGAGTGAATCCAAATTGAGTTATCATTCCTGGAACACAATTCATCTGTGCTCTAAAGTGAGGCATGTATGCTGAATGTAAGACATCTTGAGATCTCATTTTAAACAATACTGGCTTTCCTACAGGAAGATGAAGCTCAGTAGTAATGATATCATCTTGTGCATTTGGATCAAATTCATCAAGACCCAAAATATTTGCTCTATCAATATCGATTAATCTTACATTTGATTTACCAAGAGCATTATCTTCACCTGAATATCTTGCTTTCCAATTAAATTGTTGAGCATATAACTCAATTACTATTGGGTCTTCATCTTGATCTACATTCATAATATCTGACCAAGTCAACAACCCATAAGTTATTAATATAGTAAGAACTACAGCAGGAATAATTGTCCATAAAAACTCTAACTTATGATTATCAGAATAGAATAAAGCTTTTCTTCCCTTTTGACCTTTATACTTATATGCAAAATAATACAAGAAGAATTGAGTTACTGTTTGAACAAAGAAAATAAGCACCATAGATATCATCATAAGATCATCAATCTTAGATCCATGAACAGATGCTGAATTCGACATAAGTGGAAAGTCTCCGTATCTAATAAAACAAATAATTGTTATAACATAAATAAATATTAGGAAACCTAACATTAAATAACCGTTTATTTTATTATCCTTATCATTGGCGATTTGTGAACTATCTTTAGTGACAGTGTTGACTTGAGTCAAGTCATATATTTTAACTATCTGCCAGATAGCTGTTACCACAAAAAATAAAATTAAAATTGTCAAAAAAGTACTCATTTATATATACTTAAATATTAATAATGAAAGTTTTCACTTTCTTTAATGTACGGGTTACCCTTAACTAATAATGGTGCTTTTGACAGTGAATAAAAAACTATCAATATAAACAACCCAGAGAATAATGCTAATGCACTTATCTCGGGTAAACCAAAATACCACCTATCGACTACAGTCGCTGGCATAATCATGTTGAAAACATCAACATAATGTCCAACCAATATAACAATACCGGCCATAACAATAAACCAAGGAATTCGCTTATAATCACTGTTTATCAAAACTAAAAAAGGGAAAATAAAATTCATAATAATCATGCCAAAAAACGGAATAGTATAGTCTTCAATTCTGGTAATGTAGTACGTAACTTCTTCAGGAATGTTTGCATACCATATTAACATAAATTGAGAAAACCATAAGTAGGTCCAAAATACACTAAAACCAAACATAAATTTAGCTAAATCGTGTAGATGACTATCGTTAACTATATCTAGGTGTCCTTTGGATTTTAGATAGATAGTAATTAAGGCAATTACAGTAATCCCACTAACTAACATACTTGCTAATAAATACCATCCAAACAAGGTGCTAAACCAGTGAGGGTCAACACTCATAATCCAATCCCAAGACATCATAGATTCAGTATATATAAAAAACACTAAAAAGCCTGCAGATATTCTAAAATTTAATTTGAAAAATTTATTTCCGCTATCATTGTCTTGTGCTAAAGAAAATTTTCTGGAGAAATATCTATATAAACTCCATCCTCCAATAAATATTAAAGCTCTAATAATAAACCAAGGTTTATTTAACCAACTTGATTTTCCTTGAATTAATTCGTCATGTGCAACCACTTCGGGATCCATCCAAATAAAAATATGTTTATCTCCTATAATTGCAATTAATAAAACAATAAGTGCGCCAGGTAATAAGTAATAAGTGATAGCTTCCATAACTCTATATAGTACTGGAGACCACCCAGCTTGAGAAGCATATTGTATTGCATAAAAAGCGAGCACACCAAGGGCTATCATCATGAAGAAGAAAGCAGCTACATATAAGGCTGCATAAGGTCTATTATGAATTTGATGCATAACATGTTCTGCATGTGTGTCCTCATTTGAATGATGAGATAACTCAGTATGGCTATCCTTATTTGATTCAGATCCATGATTTGCAACTTCATGAGAATCTACGTGTGAATCTCCATGAGAAGATTCATGGGCTAAGATTTCTTTTACTTCTTCTAAAGATTTATGTGAATTCACATAGCTGTAACTCCAACCTAAAGCTCCCAGTATTATTAGGGAGATAGAAAATATTTTTAATCTGTTTGAAATAGTATACATTTTTCTAAACCTTTATTTTAATTTTCTAAATCTGATTTTAATTTTAAAACATAATGAGTAACTAGCCATCTTTCCTCTTCGTTTAATTGACCAGCATAAGAACCCATAGAGTTTTTACCATAATAGATAGTATGGTAAATACTTCCTTCATTAATAGCTCTACCTACGTCTGAATAACTTGGTATCCCTAAGATCTTTTCTCTTTTAACTAATATTCCTTGACCAGCTCCTTTATTTCCATGACATACAGCACAATAAACATTATATAGTTCTTTACCTGTCTTTAAATCAACTTCAATAGATGATGTAAAAGGGCTTTTTAATTCCTTTTTAGCTAAATCATAGCCAGCTGTGTTATTTTCAAATTCAAACAATGAATAACCTCTTGCTATTGTACCATCTGGCGGTATTAAAGCAGAATTTCCGTCCACAAAATTATCATATTCTCCATAAGTGTCATATGGTATTGACCTATACATATTAGGCATATATTCATAGTTACGAGAATCCTTAGAATTACAGGAACTTAAAGATCCCATAACCAAAATAATTATTAATATTTTAAATATGTTTTTCATAATATTAATGTGATTCTTTTTCAATAATTTTTATTTCTACAGCTCCAGATTTATTAAGGATTTTTTCAAGATCTTTAAGTTTATTAGAGGGGTCGATTTCCATCAAAAAATGATCATCAGTGGTTCTTTTGTCTGGATTTTCAGCTTTTTTGAAAGGCCACATTCTACTTCTTAAATAAAATGTAATAACCATTAAGTGGGCAGCAAAAAATACTGTTAATTCGAACATGATTGGAACAAAAGAAGGCATGTTTTCAATATAACTAAAACTCGGTTTTCCACCTATATCCATAGGCCAATCTTCTATCATTATATAATTCATCATCAGGATAGAGACAGTAAAGCCAATACATCCATAAATAAAAGAAGCAATAGCTATCCTAGTAGGCTCTAAGCCCATGGCTTTATCTAAACCGTGAACAGGAAAAGGAGTATAAATTTCTTCTATATGAAACTTCTCATCTTTAACCATTTTTACAGCTGACAACAAAATATCGTCATCATTATAAATAGCATGAACAAATTTTGAAGATCCCATTACTTATTTGTTTTATTAATTTTTTTAGTAGAAACTTTAGAAGTTCTTTTGTCAGCACCTGTACCAACTAAAGATTCTCCAGAATCTCTTAAATTTTTATACCTCTCTCCCGAACTCTTTAAAATAGTTTTAACTTCAGCTTGAGCAATAACAGGGAATGTTCTAGCGTACAGTAAAAATAACACAAAGAAAAACCCTATGGTTCCTATAAATATACCTATCTCTACAAATGTTGGGGAGAACATAGTCCAAGATGAAGGTAAATAATCTCTATGCAATGAAGTTACTATAATTACAAATCTTTCAAACCACATTCCAACATTTACTACAATTGAAATAAAGAATGAGAACATTATACTTGTTCTTAGGCGTTTTGACCACATAAATTGAGGAGAAAACACGTTACAACTCATCATCATCCAATAAGCCCATGCATAAGGACCAGTAGCTCTATTTAAAAAAGCATATTGTTCGTACTCGACTCCTGAGTACCAGGCAATGAATAGTTCTGTTATATAAGCGACCCCAACAATGGACCCAGTTATCATAATTACAATATTCATTAATTCAATATGTTGAACCGTAATGTAATCTTCCAGATTACATACTTTTCTCATTATTATTAGCAATGTATTAACCATTGCAAAACCAGAAAATATTGCACCTGCAACAAAATATGGTGGAAATATAGTAGTATGCCACCCAGGTATAACCGATGTAGCAAAATCAAAAGATACAATTGTATGTACTGATAGAACTAATGGGGTTGCTAAACCAGCTAAGACAAGAGATACTTCTTCAAATCTTTGCCAATCTTTAGCTCTTCCAGACCAGCCAAAGCTTAGAAGACTATATATTTTCTTTTGAAAAGGTTTTACAGCTCTATCTCTAATCATTGCAAAATCAGGGAGAAGTCCTGTCCACCAAAAAACGAGGGACACAGACAAATAAGTTGATATAGCAAAAACATCCCAAAGTAATGGAGAGTTAAAATTAACCCATAAAGAACCAAATTGATTAGGAATTGGTAAAACCCAATATGCTAGCCATGGTCTACCCATGTGTATGATTGGAAATAACCCAGCTTGAACAACAGAAAAAATAGTCATTGCCTCAGCAGATCTATTAATGGCCATCCTCCATTTTTGTCTGAAAATTAATAATACAGCTGATATTAAAGTTCCTGCATGTCCAATTCCTACCCACCAAACAAAATTAGTAATATCCCAAGCCCATCCAACAGTTTTATTTAATCCCCAAACACCAATACCAGTAGAAATTGTATAGATAATACACCCTATACCCCACAAAAAAGCAGTTAGAGCTAATGAAAACACGATCCACCACTGTTTATTCGCTTGTCCTTCAACTGGTCTTGCGATATCAACAGAGACATCATGATAAGATTTCTCCCCTGCTACTAATGGTCTTCTAATAGGTGCTTCGTAATGAGACGCCATAATACTATATTATTAACTATTTTTATTATTTCTAACTTTAACTTGATATACTACATTTGGCTTTGTCCCAACTGTATCTAACAAGTGATAAGCACGATCATCATTAATTAAATTTGAAATCGGGCTTTGTTCTTCATTTATATCTCCAAACCTCATTGCCCCACTGCTACAGGCAGCAGAACATGCTACTGAGTCATTAAATTCTCCTACTGCAACAGGGCGACCTTCTAGCTTAGCTTTTAAAATCACAGATTGAGTTGTTTGAATACAGAAAGAACATTTCTCCATAACTCCTCTTGATCTGACTGTAACATCAGGATTTAAAACCATTCTTCCAAGATCATCATTCATGTGATAATCAAATTCATCATTTTCATTATATAAGAACCAATTAAATCTTCTAACCTTGTAAGGACAGTTATTAGCACAATACCTAGTACCTACACATCTATTATATGTCATTTGGTTTTGACCCTGTCTGCCATGAGTAGTTGCAGCTACTGGGCAAACTGTTTCACATGGAGCGTGATTACAATGTTGACACATTATCGGCTGAAAAGCAACTTGTGGATTGTCTGACGGGTTTTCCATTTCTCCAAAAGTGGATAGAGAACTACCTAAACCACTAATATCATCTTTTTTCTGATCGTCACTTTCAAACGAATCTTCAGAAGAATAGTATCTATCAATTCTTAGCCAGTGCATATCACGGCTTTTTCTGATTTCTTCTTTACCAACAACGGGTACATTATTTTCAGCATGACATGCAATAACACAAGCTCCACAGCCAGTACATGCATTAAGGTCTATCGATAAATTAAAATGATGTCCAATTGATCTGTCAAATTCATCCCACAAATCAACTGAAGGAGATGAAACTGGAGTTTCTATATGATTTAAAGAAACTACCGCTTCAGGATTCCAGTCATTTACATTTTTAGTGTTAAAAACCTCAAGACTTGTTTCTTTTATTATATCACCCCTACCCATTAGTGTATTGTGTAACTGAACACATGCAAACTCATGAATTTCATCAGTAAAATTAATTTTAATAGATTGAGTAGATTTAAAATTCTTAAATAATTTAAAACCATTAACACCAGTCATCATTACTTCTTTTACCCCTCTATTTCTACCATATCCAAAGGATAAACCAACAGTTCCTCGTGCTTGACCTGGTTGAATCATTACAGGAACTTTTATTTTGGTATCATCTAAACTGACAACAGCATACTTACCATTTAATCCCCCATCAGCTCCATTTTTACTTTGATTAAAAAATGTAGAAGGCTCAAGATAGAGATTAAGTGCTTTAGCATCTGCTTCAGAAATAGTTAAGTAATTATCCCAAGTAGTCCTAGTGATAGGGTCAGGGAATTCTTGTAGCCATGGATTATTAGCACATTGACCATCACCCATCCCAGTTTTAGAATATAAATTTAATTCAAACGTATTATCTGATGTGTCTTGAATAGAGCTAGCGAGCGCCAAAATATAGCCAGAGTTTTTGTTGATGTCTTTTACAAAACTATTTCTTGATTTAATGGAATTTTTATTTTCAAAAACACCATCATGTAATGCTTGATTCCAAGTTTTATTGTCTAAAATATTATTTTTCCAATTTGACTTTACATAGTCATGATAAGAAATACTATTATTGTTCCAAGACAATAATACTTCTTGAAATTGTTTAGTATCAAATATAGGTCTAATAGTTGGTTGAGTTATTGAAAATTCACCTTTAGACATTTCTGTATCTCCCCAAGATTCAAGATAATGTGGAGCAGCAGCAAGGTAATTTACGTGAAAAGCTGTTTCGTCATTCTTCAACGAAAACAATACAGACATTTCTGTCTTTTTTAATCCTTCTATAAAGGCATTTGAATTAGATAAAGTATAAACTGGATTAACTCCTGCCATAATTATGGCTCCAACTTTACCATCATTCATGTCTTTAATTAATTCTGTTACTTCTTTATCATTTCCTTGTCTAGTTAATATAGTTTTCTCGGGTTGAAAAGCATCAGAATTTAATCTTTGATTGATATCAAGAATTAGACTTTGGTATTCTACCTCTTGGATTCCTGAAACAACTACTGGATTATTACTTTCTAGTAATTCCTTCATTAGATCATTGACAACTTTAGCAAGTTTATCACTAATATTTATATCAGCTGGTGTGTTAAATAGTTTAGAATAAATAGATAACAACACAAGTTTTTGATCGTTCTGATTTACAGGATATCTATTGTCTGCATTTGCTCCAGTTAAAGACATATTAGATTCAAAATGAACATGTCTAGACATTTTACCGTTAGTAGGTATTCTAGATTTTCCATACTTAGAGTCAAATCCACCACCTTGCCAATCTCCTAAAATATCTGCACCAATAGATACAATTAAATCTGCAAGAGAAAAATCATAATTTGACAAACCTCTTGATCCGTATTTAGTCTCGTAAGCATCTAGTGCAGCTGATTCAGAAACTGAATCATAAACAACATGTTTTGCATTAGAATAATTCTTTTTAAACTCATTAATTAATTTGTGCGTGGAAGGACTGGCAAAAGTCTGAGTTAAAAGAACAATAGACTTAGAACTATTTTTTAATGAATTTAATTTTTTCTTTGTATCGCTATCAAACTCAGTCCAAGAACTTTCAACTTGATTTTTAAACGGCTTAGCTAATCTGAAACTATCATATAAATCTAATACAGATGCCTGGACTCTAGCATTTGCAGAAGCAGATATTGGAGCTAATTTGTTTAATTCAACCTTAATTGGTCTTCCTTCTCTAGTCTTTATCAAAACATTAGCAAAATCATAACCATTTGCAATGGTAGTTGCATAATAATTTGCAATACCAGGTATTATTTGTTCGGGTTGAACAACATAAGGAATAGATTTGATTACTGGACCTTCACAAGCTGCTAGAGATGCAGCAGCAGTACTAAAGCCAACATATTTTAGGAAATCTCTTCTTGAAGTTGAAGAATTTGATAATTTTTTGTCATCACCTAGAAATTCATCAACAGGAATTTCTTCAATAAATTCTTTTTGACCTAGTGACTCTAATGCACTATTGTTTACCGGATTTAACTCCGCTAAATTTTTCCAATATTTCTTATTCTTATTTGATGACATAAATAATTATATATAAAATATTAATAATGACATTTTCCACATTCTAAACCACCCATTTGGGCAGCAGTTAACTTATCGACTCCATATTTTTTGGATAACTGCTCGTGAATCTTTTCGTAATACTGATTATCCTTAACTTTAACATTAGTTTCTCGATGACAATTTATACACCAGCCCATAGTCAAAGGAGAATACTGATACATTATTTCCATCTCTTCAACTGGACCATGACAAGTTTGACATTCTATACCTCCAACAGAAACATGTTGAGCATGATTAAAGTATGAAAAATCTGGAAGGTTGTGAATTCTGATCCACTTAACAGCTTGAGTTTCTCCGGTATATTCTTGAGACTCATCATCCCATCCAACAGCTTTGTATAGCTTTTGAATTTCAGCATCGTAAAATTCTTTAGAATACTCTTCAGTAGTTTCTCCATTATATTCGTAAATGGATTTATGACAATTCATACAGACATTAAGCGAAGGTATTCCAGAATGCTTACTAACTCGGGCAGAAGAGTGACAGTAATTACAATCTATTTCGTTATCTCCTGAATGAATTTTATGTGAATAATGTATAGGTTGAACAGGTTCGTAACCTTGATTAACTCCAATTTGCATTAAAAATCCATAAACAAAATAAGCACTAACCAAAAGCATTATGATAGCACTACATAACATTAAGAATTGATTGTCAACGAAAGCTTTCCAAAGAGGTTTTCTAGTTGATTTCTTTTTTGTTGGTAACTTAATATTATTTTGAGTAGCAAAGCTTCTAAGTGTTTTATTAACTACAAATAAACCTGCCGCTAGCAATAAGAACATAAAAGCAAAAACTCCTAATATTATTTCATTGGGTATACCATTGGAATTGTTAACACCAGTTGGAGAAGCCTCAACAGCTTTAACCACTGGGACAGGTTTTTCTTGAGCGGTATATGCTAAAATATTATTTAAATCATCATCTGATAACTGAGGATAAGCTGTCATAGCAGCACCATTATATTCAGTATAAATTTTGTTAGCGTAGGCATCACCTGATTTAATTAAAGACGAGCTATTTCTAATCCATTTGTAGAGCCATTCTCTGTCTAGACCTTCGTCTTCAAGGAGTCTGTTTTCTACATTTCTAAGCGCAGGACCAGTCATTTTTTTATCAAGCTTGTGACATGCAGCACAATTAGAATTAAATAAAGCTTTTCCTTTTACAGGATCAGATTCCTGAGCAAACGAAGAAAATGTAAATACAAAAGCAAATGCTAACAAGAGTTTTCCAAGGGGAATTCGCGGAAAAAATTTTGAATTTTTAATTAAGTAAAATTTAGAGTCTACTTTTTTATATTTTTTGTTCATTCAAAAAGAAAAAATCGTTTATAAAAATCAAGCACAAAAATAAGACATATCGTCGATTATTTAGTCCTCACTTAAGGTAATTTTGTGTCAAAATTATAATTTATAAACATTCTAAATAATATATTTAGAGCTTATAAAAAATAAGTATACATTTGTAGTTCAAAAATAAAGAAAAATTGAATAAGATTATTATTTTCTTAGTTGTATTTATTAGCTGTGCTAACTCCTTTTCACAAAGTGGTTTAGTGCAAATAAAAAAAGATAGTAGAATTGATAGCCTACTAAAACTAAAAAAGGAAATAAATAAGAATTTATTTAATTTAAAAATTCAAATATTTAGCGGAAAAAGGGCTGAAGCTTTAGAATTAATTGACAATCACGATAAAGATAGCTACCCTGGAACTGTTGTAGAGCTTGTTTATGAAACTCCAAATTACAAAGTATGGATAGGTGACTTTTTTTCACAAATGGAAGCTGACAAAAAACTTTTGAAGATTAAAAAAAAATATGCAGAAGCTTTTATATTTAGACCTAAACCAAAAATTGAGAATACAGAATTAAAAGTAGGAGTAGAAAAAATAAATAACTAACTATTTAAGTTTTTTCTTAATCTCTACTTGCTGAAATCCTTCGATAACATCACCTTCTTTTAAATCGTTGTAGTTTTTAATTTGCATACCACAATCATATCCTTTCGCTACTTCTTTAACATCATCTTTAAACCTTTTAAGAGAAGATAATTCTCCGGAGTAAATTACGACCCCATCACGAATCAATCTTACTCCACAGTTTCTGAATATTTTTCCAGTAGTAACCATACATCCTGCAATAGTACCAATCTTTGATATTTTAAAAGTTTCTCTGACCTCTGAAGTACCTGTGATCTCTTCTTTAAAGTCTGGAGATAACATTCCTTCCATTGCATCTTTTAAGTCATTTATAGCATCATAAATTATAGAATACATTCTGATATCTATTTCTTCCTTATCAGCAATTTGTCTTGCGTTTCCTGTTGGTCTAACATTAAACCCAATTATAATTGCATCGGAAGCAGATGCTAATAAAACATCACTTTCGGTTATCGCTCCAACAGCCTTATGTATAATATTTACTTGAATTTCTTCAGTTGATAATTTTTGGAAAGAATCTGTTAATGCCTCTACAGAGCCATCTACATCACCTTTAAGAATAATGTTTAATTCTTTAAATTCTCCTAATGCAATTCTTCTTCCAATTTCATCAAGAGTTATATGTTTTTGTGTTCTAACTGATTGCTCTCTTTGCAATTGAGTTCTTTTTACTGCAATTTGCTTAGCTTCCCTTTCATCAGAGAAAACTATAAACTTATCTCCTGCTTGTGGCGCTCCATCTAAACCAAGAATGGATATTGGAGATGAAGGACCTGCAACTTCAACACTATTTCCTCTTTCATCATGCATGGCTTTAACTTTACCACTATTTTTACCTGCTAAAACATAATCACCAATTTTTAAAGTTCCTGTTTGAACTAAAATAGTAGAAACATAACCCCTTCCTTTATCTAAAAAGGCCTCCACCACTGTACCGGATGATGCTCTATCAGGATTAGCTTTAAGTTCCAAAAGCTCAGCTTCCAATAATACCTTTTCTAACAAGTCATCTACTCCATCACCCTTTAATGCAGAAATATCATGAGATTGTATTTTACCACCCCAATCTTCAACTAAAAGGTTCATTTGTGAAAGACCTTCCTTTATTTTATCAGGATTTGCTGTTGGCCTATCAATTTTATTAATTGCAAATACAATTGGAACTCCTGCTGCTTGAGCATGAGAAATAGCCTCTTTTGTTTGTGGCATAATATCATCATCTGCAGCTATTACAATAATTGCCAAATCTGTTACCTGTGCTCCTCTAGCTCTCATGGCCGTAAATGCTTCGTGTCCAGGAGTATCTAAAAAAGTTATTTTTTGTCCCTTAGATAGTACAACACTGTATGCACCAATATGTTGAGTAATACCTCCTGATTCCCCTGCAATTACATTTTCTTTTCTAATATAATCCAATAATGAAGTTTTTCCGTGATCTACATGCCCCATAACAGTAACAATTGGAGCTCTGGGTTTTAAATCTTCTTCAGCATCTGAAATTTCTTCAATTGAATCTTCAATATCTGCAGTAACAAACTCCACACTATAACCAAATTCTTCAGCAACAATACTAAGAGTTTCTGCATCTAAACGCTGATTCATCGTAACCATCATCCCTAAGGTCATACATGCTGAAATTATTTCAGTAACAGATACATCCATCATTGTAGCAACCTCGCTAGCAGTAACAAATTCTGTTACCTTTAGTAATTTACTTTCAGCCTCAACATTTGCTAGCTCATCTTCTGTTTTTTGACGGTGCTGATCTCTTTTTTCTTTTCTGTATTTAGCACCTTTACCTTTTGAGCTTTTGCCTTGAAGTTTTTCAAGGGTTTCTCTAACTTGTTTTTGAACTTCCTCAGCACTTGGCTCCTCTCTTGTAGAAGTTGTATTTTTAGCTTTAAAATTAGGTTTTTGACCAGCTCTTTGGCCGGGTTTTTGGGCAGTTTTTGCGTTATCATTAGGCTTACTAATTCTTCTTCTTTTTCTTTTAGAAATAGAAGAAGGCGGGCTTTCTTTTTTCTTTTCAGATTTAAATTTCGATAAGTCTATAGTTTCACCCGTTGACTTAAGTCCAGATAATTTTTTGTATTGTGTAGTAACTGTGTCGGATTCACTTTCAGATTCTTCATTAACAACTTTTACATCTTCCTTGACAGTTGTTGTAGCTGCTGTTACAGATTTTTCATTCTTTATTGTCTCTTCAAGAGGTGGCTTTTCAACAGCTGTTGTTTTTACATCTTTTGAGGAAGTAGATTCTGTAGATTCATTAGTAATTACAACTTTTGGCTTTACTTTAGTGGGTTGAAGCTCAATTTTTCCAACTTTTTTTATCTCTTTTATTTTAGAGGCAGCTGTTATAACTTTCGCCTCTTCTTCTTTTTTCTTTAATAAAAGTTCAATTTCAGCTTCTCTTTTGACTCTAAGGGCTTCTTTTTCTTTAGATTTAGCCTCACTTAATTCATTAGAAGCAACTTTTTTATTAGCATCAGTTTGAAATTCATTAGATAATAGTTCATAAATTTCTAAAGAAATTTTGGTAGTTGGACGTTTTTCAATTTCAATACTTTTAGATTCAAGAAAATCTATAGCACGGTCTATTGAAATGTTCAACTCCCTTAAAACTTTATTTAATCTAATATTTTTATCCATAAATTGGTTTAAATTATATTATCAATCTTCAAATTCTTCTTTAAGAATTCTAACTACCTCTACAATAGTTTCTTCTTCTAAGTCAGTTCTTTTTACTAAATCAACAACTTCCTGTTCTAAAACACTTTTTGCAGTATCTAACCCAGCTTTAGCCAGTTCATCAATTACCCATCCGTCAATTTCATCACTAAATTCTCTTAATTCTACATCCTCTTCAACTCCTTCTCTAAATACATCTATTTCGTATCCAGTAATTTGACCTGCCAATCTGATATTATGACCTCCACGTCCAATTGCTTTACTAACTTCTTCAGGTTTTAGTATTACTTCAGCTCTTTTATTCTCTTCATCAATTTTAATAGATGTAATTCTAGCTGGACTTAGTGATCGAGTAATAAAAAGTTGAAGATTATTAGTGTAATTAATAACATCAATATTTTCATTTCCTAGCTCTCTAACTATTCCATGTATTCTAGATCCTTTCATTCCGACACAAGCTCCAACTGGATCTATTCTGTCATCATAAGAATCCACAGCTACTTTTGCTTTTTCACCTGGAATTCTAACTACTTTCTTAACATTTATAAGACCGTCAAATACCTCTGGGATTTCTTGTTCAAATAATTTTTCTAAAAACAAGGGAGAAGTCCTAGACATAACAATTGATGGTTTTGAACCTTTTAATTCTACACTCTCAATAACTCCTCTTATGTTATCACCTTTTCTGAAAAAATCAGATGGTATTTGCTTTTCTTTTGGCATTACAATTTCATTTCCTTCGTCATCAAGTAATATTATAGCTCTATGTCTTATGTGATGAACTTCTGCTGTGTAAATTTCACCAACCAAATCTTTAAACTGCTTGTAGATATTAGTGTTGTCATGTTCATGAATTTTAGCAACTAAGTTTTGTCTTAGTGCTAAAATAGCTCTTCTACCCAAGTCAATTAATTTCACTTCTTCTGAAACATCTTCACCGACCTCAAAATCAGGTTCAATAAGTCTTGCTTCTGTAAGTGATATTTCACCATTTTCATCTTCAATTTCGCCATCAGCAACAACCACTCTATTTCTCCAAATCTCTAAATCACCTTTGTCAGGGTTAATTATAATATCAAAATTATCATCATCTCCAAACTTTCTTTTTAAAGCGCTTCTAAAAACATCTTCTAAAATAGTCATTAGAGTTACTCTATCAATTAATTTATCGTCTTTAAATTCAGAAAAAGACTCTATTAAGGCTATATTTTCCATAATATAATATTAAAATTTAATTTTAACTTTTGCTTCGTTTATATCTTTATAATAAAGATTTATTTCTTTTTCAACAGTAACTTTGCCTTTACCAATTTTTTTAGGTTCACGCTGTTTCCATTTTAGTTTAATCTCGTCACTTGTAGCTTCTACTAATTCAGCCTCATAATTATTATCATTGGTTCTAACTTGTAGAACTCTTCCTATATTTTTTACAAATTGTCTAGAAATAGTTAATGCTGCAGAAGCTCCTGCTGAACTAACTTCTAAAGAAAAATCATGTTCATCTCTATCTATGTTATGTTCAATAGCACGACTTATAAACATACAGTCTTCTACTAAAACTCCTTTATCTCCATCAATAACAATTCTAATCTTATTACCAGACAAGATTTCAAAATCAGTTAAAAAAAGATCTTTCCTTTCTAACAAACTTTTTTCAAGTAATTCTTCGACAATCGATTTAAACATAATTCTATAAAAAGAGGGGACTTTAGTCCCCTCATAATAATTAATAATAATTAAAGATGCAAATATACAAATTTAATTTTTATTCTTAATCACTTCCTTCAAGAAGAATGTAATTAAGATTTATCAGTTGGCCCACTAGGTTTCGAACCTAGACTCTTCTGCACCAAAAACAGACGTGTTACCAGTTACACCATAGGCCAATTGCTGAGCGTGCAAATTTATAATAATCTTTTATTTTAACAAGATTTTTTAAAAAATAAATTTTGATTAAATAAATGTTAAAAAATATGGAGTATAAAATTTATCGTTAAATTTGGCTTTCAAAATATCTTTATGAGCGAGATTAGTTTTAATAAATGGAATAATATATTAGGTTGGTTATGCTTTATCTCAGCTGTAATTATTTATGGATTAACTGCGGAACCGACCGTTAGTTTTTGGGACTCAGGTGAATATATTTTATCAGCTTCAAAGCTTAATGTTGGACATCCACCGGGAGCTCCTCTTTTTCAAATGCTAGGTGCTTTTTTCTCTATTTTTGCGATTGAGCAATCTCAAATTGGTTTTATAATGAACTTAATGAGCGGGGTTGCTAGTGCGTTTACAGTATTGTTTATGTTTTGGTCAATTAGTATTTTATTATCGAAAATCTCATCTTCTTTAAAATCCAAAACAGATAATTATTTAACAATTCTAATAAGTTCATTTATTGCTAGTTTGTCCTTTATATTTACCGATACCTTTTGGTTTAACGCTGTAGAAACTGAAGTTTACGCTATGGCCACATTAATAATGTCATTATTGTTTTATTTAGGGCTTAGATGGGAACAAGAAATGCATCTTCCTAAAGGTAATAGATGGCTTATACTTATAAGTTTTGTTGTAGGGCTTTCTTTCGGAGTTCATTTTATGGGCCTTTTAACCATTCCTGCAATTGGATTGATTTATTTTTTCAAAAACTATAAACCAATTACTATTAAGAAGTTTATTTTGGCTAATGTAGTGGTTGTAGGGATATTAATGTTTGTCTTTAAACTTTTAGCGCCTAATGTCCTTAGATATTTCAGTGTTTTGGAAGTATTTTTTGTTAATTCAGTTGGACTTCCTTTTAATTCGGGTACTATAATTGCAGGGATATTATTAGTTACTTTTTTCTATTATTTGTTAAACTACACAATAAAAAATAATCTAAAAACACTAAATACTGTTAGTCTTTGTGTTCTGTTTATTTTAATTGGTTTTTCTTCTTGGATTATGCTACCGATCCGAGCAAATTCTGATGTTGTAATTAATGAAAATGACCCGGCAGACGCAAGGCAACTATTAGCTTACTATAACCTCGAGCAATACCCAAAAACACATTTATTTTATGGCCCTCTATTTACTGACCAATACTCTGGCTTAGATGAAGAAAACCCATACAAAGATGATAAACCAAAGTATGAGAAAGATTTAACTCAAAATAAGTATGTAATAGTAAATAATTATAAAAATGCGAGTCAAAACTTTAATAGTGAACACGCTTCCATACTCCCTAGAATGTGGAGCTCTGAACATGCTTCAAACTACCTTAGGTACACTGGTTTTTTAGATTATGAAGTTAAAAAAAAATACAGAAATCAAGCAGAGGCTAAAGAATTAATTGATCTAGTTAATGATTTTAAAACTAGAACTTACCAAGGAGACGTAGATTATGAAGAACATCATAAGTTTTTAAAAAACTACGGGACTTATCTTGATATTGAAAAGCCTTCTTTAATCAGTAATGTAAAATATTTAATTCAATATCAATTAGGCTACATGTATTGGAGATACTTTATGTGGAATTTTAGTGGTCGCCAAGATGATATACAAGGTAGAATGGACATGCATGGGAATTGGATTAGTGGTCTTGATTTTATAGATGAAATTCATCTTGGATTAAGTCAAGAAAATTTACCTAGCGATGTTGCTGAAAATAAATCAAGAAACAAGTACTATATGATACCCTTTATAATAGGATTAATAGGGTTATATTTTCTATACAATAAGGACAAAGAATTATTTTGGACAATGTTAGTGTTTTTTATTTTTACCGGAATAGCAATTCAAGTATACACAAATGTTAGGCCATTTGAACCTAGAGAAAGAGACTACTCAGTTGTAGGGTCATTTTATGTCTATTGTATTTGGATTGGTTTTGGAATATTTAGCTTAATTCGTTCTGCCGAACATTTTATTAATTCAAAATATACCAAGCTTTTAACTATCCCAGTTTTTCTCTTAATATTGCCAATAAACCTTGCTAGCAGCAACTGGGACGATCATGACCGATCTGGTAGATATACTGCACGTTCAATGGCAATAAAATATTTAGAGTCTTGTGAACCAAACTCAATTTTATTTACCATTGGGGACAATGACACCTTTCCTTTATGGTATTTACAAGAAATTGAAGGTGTTAGAACAGATGTTCGTGTTTTAAATACCAGCCTCTTTAACACGGATTGGTATATTGATCAAATGAAAAGAAAAGCATATGAAAGTGACCCTATACCATCATCAATATCTCATGATAAATATAGATATGGAACTAGAGACTATATAATAAAAGAAGTTACCACATTAGATACAATAGATATCAAAACATTTATAAAATTTGTCACACAGGATGATGATAAATACAAATACAAAAGCTTACTTCAAAAACAAGGATACGAAACTAATTATATGAGAGAGCAAGATTTAAACGCAAATTATCTGCCTTCAGAAAGCATACGTATTCCAGTAGATAAAGAATCCGTGCTTAAAAATAATATTGTTGATAATAACTTGTCAAATGAGATTGTAGATGAAATAATTATTAAAATCAAGGGGCAAGCTCTTTATAAAAATAGATTAATGATGCTTGACATTATTGCTGAAAATAATTGGGAAAGACCAATTTACTTTACAGGTGGTTCATTCGGAGATGACGATTATTTGTGGATGAAAGATTATCTTCAACTAGAAGGCTTGTGCTATAAGTTGGTGCCTATTAAAACTACGATTGATCAAACTAATCCTTATGAAATGGGTAGAGTCAATACAGAAAAAATGTATTCAATGGTTAAAGATTGGGACTGGGGAACAAATGGAGATATGGATGTATATTTTGATGTTGAATCTAGAAAAAACAGCATCACTTATAGAAGTAATATTGCAAGATTAATTAATCAACTAATTCTTGAAAACAAGAAAGTCAAAGCAGAAGAAATAACTGACATAGTAATTG
>Ga0209197_1000322_pt1 | contig 34738 bp, 27 predicted proteins | sample COGITO_mtgs_1105_4_FD_184802 | JGI IMG/M metagenome (GOLD analysis project Ga0209197, IMG submission 184802) | Pelagic marine microbial communities from North Sea - COGITO_mtgs_110512 (SPAdes) (version 2) | ecosystem: Environmental > Aquatic > Marine > Epipelagic ... | reverse complement strand
AGATTTGATTCCAATTAAAATTCTAAGATTTTCTGAGATTTGATTCCAATTAAAATTCTAAGATTCTTGTAGATTTGATTCCAATTAAAATTCTAAGATTTTCTGAGATTTGATTCCAATTAAAATTCTAAGATTCTTGTAGATTTGATTCCAATTAAAATTCTAAGATTTTCTGAGATTTGATTCCAATTAAAATTTAATTCCAATTAAAATTCTTGTAGATTTGATTCCAATTAAAATTCTAAGATTTTCTGAGATTTGATTCCAATTAAAATTCTAAGATTTTCTGAGATTTGATTCCAATTAAAATTTAATTCCAATTAAAATTCTTGTAGATTTAATTCCAATTAAAATTCTAAGATTTTCTGAGATTTGATTCCAATTAAAATTTAATTCCAATTAAAATTCTTGTAGATTTAATTCCAATTAAAATTTAATTTCAATTAAAATTCTAAGATTTTCTGAGATTTGATTCCAATTAAAATTTAATTCCAATTAAAATTCTGAGATTTGATTCCAATTAAAATTCTGAGATTTGATTCCAATTAAAATTTGATTCGAATTAAAACTTTAACTCAATTGCAATAACGGCTGGTAAAAAAACATGTACAATGGGCCATATCCCTGCTTCTTGCAATACTTCGTGCCATTCATTTTACATATGACAAAACCAATATTTATAGTGAGATTTGATGTCGCGCAGCGCCAAATTCTTAGGCGCTCTGCGACTTCCAATTGTCGATGCGATAGAAAAGTTATGAATTTTCTATAAACAAAATATACCTATAAACATTGGTTTTGTCATATGTAAAATGTCTTATCCCGATAATCCTCCTTTAACAGCAGTAGGCGGATTTAACCAATATGTTTCTCGCGAACCCGTAGCTACACCTCGGCGTTTTAAAATAACGCCAGTACAGCGCCAAATATTGGAATATGCGACGACTGGGAACTTAGCGGGCATACAAAAGATGGTTGCAGAACACAAGACCCCACGAGGGTTGATGCCCGATAAACTCGTTAACTGTACAATTCCGTCGGCGAAATCACACTCATTGTATGAGAACGGATGGACACCTCTCATGTGGGCCATTAAGGGTGGACACGTCAAATGTGTCGCCGCCCTGTACGAAGCAGGTGCACGAACTGACGGACGATTCACCCAGGAGCTCGGTCGTCCTGCGACCCCTTGGGAGTACATGGTGAGATGGGGGGAGTATGACCTGAACCCCCTCATGTACGCAGTCATGCTGGTATCAGAAGGTAAAATAGATATTGAATGTGTCCGTGTACTGTTTGCGAGACGTAAAGGTTCGTCCGTACCACCCACTAACATGCACCAAACAGAGCGCAGCCATTTAATTCAAGAAGTTTTTTACGGGGAGGAGGGTAACAAATTGTCCGCTCTGACGCTTGCGATTCGAATGTCGAATCACAATCGTCAATCATTAACTAACTATAAAATCACGTTCTCAAAGTTGATTGAATTGATTAAATTGTTACTAGAAAATCGCGTTCTGGTTCGTCGCAGTGATTTTTTGATTTTTAATCTACAAAACACCGAAATACTGAAACTTCTACTCGCTGATGTTGAGGAGACAATAGCCATACGCTGCGACTATTTATTACCGATGATCAACGACGAGGGATACCTCGACGAGGACTATGATTTCACTCATTTTAACGATTCTGTAGACGCCGACTATTTATTACGAATCTCGCATCATTTGTACGCGTCTGCCAATGTTCTTCTCGATTATTATACATCCCACAAAATCATTCACCCTAATCCAGACGGCAACAAATTCTTTGCGGAAGTCATCCGGTGTCAAGTGTCCGAAATGGTGCGAGCTTGTGTGGAGAGAAAACTGCCGGTGTCAGGGAACATCAAAATGGATGGTCGGATAACTTCCGTCTCGTGGGACATTCTTCGCGAGTTATCGGCTTACCGAGAACGGCGCGAAGAAGACGTAAATTTATCGCCTAAACTGGTTCGAAAAATTATACATCGTAATGACTTTTTGTTGGACGCCGCAGTAGACGTGGACGTGCTCACAGGCGTTCCAGATGATATTTGCGCATGGGGAAACGAGGGTGGCCATCCTTACGAATTGGAAATTGAAAAGGTTCTTCCGATAAATTTAGACTTTGCCATTAAACATGGTTTTGACCCAAACGTTTTTCAGGTACCCCTTCTTGTACACGTACACAACCAGGCGGAGTTTGACAAAGCGTTTTTATTCATGTTCATGTTCATGAAGGACATTGTCCTCGATTTGGGGGAAAAAACGTATAGTCTGCCCACTACGGGTATGGATTTTGGAGGTGAAAGTGTGTTTCGAATCCAAAACGGCTACATTACAGGTGATTTTGAATATCTTCTTCAAAGTTTTTGGCAATTTCAAGTAGCGAAGACAGTTAATTTGACCGTGGGTGGCGTTGGCGATATCATTACCATTCAAAAAGAGAACCAACCTCCATTCACTGGTATGTTGTCAAAAGTGCCCTTGAATGGATGGTATACATTTGCAGATGGCCAACAAAAACGCGCAAAGAAAGAGTTTGTCACGAAAATTTCGATACCTCTTGAAATCACCCCGGTCGACGCTCCAGCAGTGTCTGTCATTATGAACGCGCTCCTGCAACAACTAAACGTCAATCTCATTCTAGGAGATGTTGACGAACTCGATTTTGAAGACGATTATTGGTCTGCACAAACTGCAGAAACACTCGGCAATATGACATGGGGCCTTCAGAAGGATGAAAACGTTCTTGGTTATTTATTGGCGCACCCTTGGAATGAGAGCGACCAGTACGAAGACGGCGACATCTTCAACATATTCAAACGATTTGTACAACAAGGCGCGTTTGTACCTAAAGAATTTGGCCAATTGTTGCTTAACAATGCCGCAAGTTATCCCGTTCAAGATGCTGTTGCTATCTACGACTTGCTACGGGCGAATTGTCCAGGTTATACATTTGGTACCGCCGAGAAAAAAATATTCGTAGAGTTTGCCAATAATAACACAAAACGAATTGAAACGCTCAAAGTTTCTGGTCTTGGATACGTTGTATTCTTTCCAACAACACCAGTGTGGGAGACAGACAGGACGCTACAGACATTGAAATTCTATGAATATGTGTTGGGAGTGGAAAAACAGGAAGAGTTGCCCCTGACTCCAATTTTCATACGGAAAATATGCGAAATGATTCAAGAATTCCCGTCTTACAATCCAAAGAAAAAGGAGCTTTCATCGTTTCTCGTACACGTATTGGGCCCAGAGTCGCCATCCAGCGACCCACAATTTCTCGCAAAATGTGTCGAACGCCTGTTGGACGCTGGATTTGACCCCAATGGCGTCACAAAACCGTACCACATCCCATTGATGCACGTTTTAAAATGGAGAAATGACCTTATTTTACAATTATTGTTGAAAAACGCTCGTTTGGAGCCCAACAAAAATATCGCGGACAATGTGCAAGCGACGGCCTTGGAAAAGTTTCTGGTTGAACCTGCTTCATTCGAACAGTGGACGGACAGAACTGGGTCATATTCTGACCAAGATAGAATCATGATTAATTGGATGCTCGAGGATGACCGTGTGGAATGTCCCTTTTGCCGACACACGTTAACTGCAGAAACCATCAAGACCAATCTAAAAATTATGGACGTTTTCATGCAGCGAAAATACTTGGGTGGGCCACGAGACAAACCGCGCAATTGGTATTTTGACCCCAACACCGTCCCTCTGTACGAAATGCGGCGGCAAAATATATGGAAAAAGAGATTACAAGAGCAAGGCATTGAGCCTCGATGGCAGGACAAAGAAGACGAATATACGAAAAAAGTGTGTACAAAGATGCCGGCGGCCGTAAGGGTACTTCATTGGCGGGGTCTTGCCTTGCAACATTTGCCATGGAAAACGCGAAAGTTTCTCCCCGTAGTTAGAACAGCGGTTCGTTCGAACGGACTCGCGCTACAATTTGTTACCGCTAGACACATGATGTCCTGGGACATTGTGAAGTACGCTGTCGTACAAAATTGGCGGGCGTTTCAATTTTTGCCGCAGAAAGCGATTTACGAAAGAGTGAAAGAGGCAGTGTCCTACAAAGAAAGACAAGATGTTCAAGAATTATTAGTCTATAGTGAAGACCTAAACAATGAAATTAGGGACACACTAGATTACTCTTCGGTTGGCAAAGTGGTTACCATGGAACGCATTATTCAAGATATAAAGCTTTCATCTGACAGGAAAGATTTTGCTGCAATCGCTGAGAAAATATTAACTGTCGCATCCAAAATTCGGGCCGGATGGGTTTCAGAGCCTTATGAATATGGAGGACTTCCATCGCAATCAGAACCAGGCTTTGTCATATGGATGCACCATTTATTTGACAAGAACGGGCCACACGAAGGCCAATGGCCTGCATTTAAAGAGATGTTTCCCGATGAGGCGGCGTACGTGGAAATGAACCCTGATACGCACGAAGGTCAGAAAGAAATAGAAGAGGAAAAGTCACCCGAACGAAAAGAGAGGGAGAAAGAGCACATTAAAAAAATGAGAGATGCTGTGCACGCGCAATCGGGCCCAGAGGTTGATATTGTCCATTGGGACGATTTCGAGCCCATCATGTTTTCATAATTTGGCTTGTCCGCCGATAGGTGCTACAAGGCGAGTAGGCGCAGTTTCTACTTGGTGAACAACAGTCTTCAATCATTGTCGTCGCGGAGCGCTGGGTTATAGTGTTACTAAGATTTAAGCAGGCCGATGGGCTTCTAGGATTACTTTGGATTAAAAGGGATCTGTATCGGTTGTGAAACAATTAAAGTAATGTCTTTTGATTTAGTAACTGACAGAAACGTGTGTGGTTATTTAGACACCCGGTCGTTCGTGATGTTCCGAATAACATGTCGAACCCATTACAAGGACGACGAGGCGTGGTTTTTACGTTCGAAGAGTGGAATATTGAATGTTCCGTCGCTGAATGTCAAACAAACCCTAGGATTGAACTATTTAATGAAGTATGCTTTGCTTTTCAAGTCTCCCGTCGGTTCTACGGAATGGTTTCAAGATATTATAAATTGGTTAGACAATAAAAGTTCTATTAAAATAGTACACTCTTTTATTTATAATTCATCACCCGATTTGATGTTTCGGTTAGATTTCCATCTCTTGTCACTGGGTGTTCGAGTGCACTGGGAACGGTTGTGGTGTCGCTACAAGCGGGTATATAAGAAACGTAAATGGGAATATGAAAACTTCGATGTCCGAAAAAAACGTCAAATTTTGTGTTACTAATATTTCGAGTCATATAAAAAATACCTTTTGTGTCCTTTATCTTACTTGTGACTCCAGTCCCAGAACTATTACGACCGCGGTCGAATCACAACATTTAATCGAGTTGGAGACGTCGATGGACAAAGTGGGTCTTGTCACAATGTTGTTTTGTTCACGTTTAAACGATGACGGTGCACCAGTCACTCAGTATTTGGGGTCTGCCCTGTTGGATTTGTCCCAAGTTTCTTTGAAAGAATACCACTTGACTTTGACTGATTCGTCATCGCGTCCGCCTTTAAAAACTGGATACTGTACAATTACGTTCGAAAATGTTCCTGCACTGTGCACACATTTAAACTGTCAGGGCAAAAATGTCGTTGCGCAAATGTTTCAAGAAGCGGAAGCCAATTTAAGATTCATTTCGCCTTTTAATCCAAAGGGGTTTGAAGGGATAAAGAAGGGTCTCAAAATGGTCCATGCGCCGTACTACGTCAATCATATGGGCGTTACATTGCCATCGGGGGCATTTTGCATGATGGATACAATGGATAATAATAAAAACAAGGCACTTCAATCACACCGTGAAAGATTGCAGGTCTCGTTGAAGCGGAATCACATTTCCGAAGAAGATTTCGTCCGAATTGTGGCTGATATGATGACGTGCGGTGTTCGTTCGAAACACATGCGATGTTTAACTGTTGTGGCCGACACGTTGACACTGCACGCGCGTTGTGATATTAATTACACGCCTGATGTACAACTATTGTCGTCGCGGCGCTCCGATGTTATAGAATCCAAGGGGACGGAACGGTGGGAATTGCCGCGCGAACCCACTGTTGACGGAGGGATATCTTATAGTGGTGACTGTGAAGATTTCGCGCGGGAAGTGTATCAACAAGCAAAAGAGATTAGGACATGGGTTTCACCAATGATTAACGGTACCATTTTGGAATCTCTTTCTGCTATTTTGCACATGTATGTCCCTACCATTCAACAAGGTGCTGTCGATTCGTCGGCTCATAGCGTCTATATCAAATATTGGGCGGCTTATCGCAATCACATTTGGGCGGCGTTGCATCCGAGACATGATTTTGTGACAAAATGTAGACCAAGGTTACCTATTAATTATACAATATGGCCCAAACAATTGTGTGAATCAAAATTGCCCATGATTCATTTGGAAGGTACTGGCGAGGTGTTTCCGATGGTGACGAATGGTCCACCACCCGGCTATATTGTGCGCATCAATAAGAAACACGACGCTGTTCTGCAACAATTCAGTCAACTGGCGATGTTATCGACGCCCGATTTTTCGTTACAATTGAACCATCGTTCCAATTTTTATAAATACGCGATCGCGTGTATGACAGATGTTTTTTCAGAACACGGCATCCTTGACTTTACGTACGTTTCTGGTTCTGAATCTGGCGACAAGTATGGCGTATCTATATACGATTGGTCACGTGGTAAATATCGAATTAAACCGTCTGCACAACATTCGGCGGAAACAATGGATGAAATAAAGGAAATGATGTCTCTCGAGCGTCCCATAGAAGCGGTAACAACAAAATCCAAGTGTATTCGCTCCAATGTACCGTCGTCAGTGGATTGTTTGCGTTTTTCAAGCTTTGAACCCATAGAGGTGCCACATGGCGCGAAACAAGCCGTGTACAAAGTGGGCACCAAAACGTTGTACGAAATTTATTTTGACGTAGGCTTTAATACAATTTCGTCGGGAAGTGAATAAAATGGATTTTAATTTTGGTTTAATATTTTAATTTTGGTAGTTGATATACATTTCTTGTAAAAGGTACGACGTAATCGTATACTCTTTTCGACGGTGGCTCTGGAACGTCGGTGGAGAAACCGTTCTTCTTGAACGCTTTCTTGTAGCAGTGATACGCTGACCGTGCATCTGCTGAAGATATTTCCACTATCCCTGAACGAAGAGGTCTTTTTATTTCTCGTGTGTATATTCTCATCGTGGCGAATATCACATGAAAAACAGAGTTTGTACAGATGCCGCGGCATCTTAGTGTGACGTCTTTGATTTCTACCGTCTCATTTTCGATAAGAACGTCGACATAACCGTCGCGTTCAGCATCAAAATGTTTTTTTGATTTTTTAGAAACATTATTGCGCACGAGATGACCGGCGACGACCTGTTCTTGGCGGTAAACGACAACCTCCACCCCTTTATCAATAGAACCCCATAGAAACGTCCATTGGTCTTCAGTAATCGTAATGGTGTAGTCACCACCCCTGTCTGAGTAATATTCAATTTGTGGTTCCAACGTGACCGCTTCGCTAATTGTAATACTACCTCCCATTGACGATTTAATTTAAATTCGTGTGACCGACATCTTCACTTTCAAAAAGAGAGGACCAACTCATGGCGCTTCGCTCAGCAGCGCCAAGAAATTTCTTTAATTTAAATTAAATTTCTTAAAATGACCCACTGTCAGTTGTTCACAAAACGAACATACCAATACGGTCCGTCCTTGATGGTTCAGAGTCTGATGTTTGACCAAAAGAGTCCACGGAGCGCTCTTGTGTACTATCCGATGGGTAGTGGTAAAACACTGGCCGCTCTACATGCGGCCCGAGTCTTTTTGCAGACAAGCATGAAAAGCAAGGTCATTGTTCTGACCACCAAAACAAACATAGATGACGCGTGGAAAACCAACCAAGCCAAGTACGAAGCCTCTGAATCCTTTAAATTCGACGACATTATTGTAAAGAACGTCGAGTGGTGGTTTTCAGAAGACAATAAACCATTGACACACTATAATCGTTTGATTCGTCTACTGACCCAAGCAACTGGTGCGACTAGAAGAACATATCTGACGCTGACATGGTCGGCTCTTATTAATGAAATTCGGTACTGTAAAAGCAACAAAAAGTTGCGAGAAATGCGCAAAGTCGTATGCACCACACCAAAGAAGTCGTTCCTGGATGTTTGTTGTCCAAACTCTGCCGAGAATGATTATATTTTAATCGTGGACGAATGTCAACAATACATAAATAATTGCGCGACGAGTTTGTTGGTAGAAAAGTTGTGCAAAAGGGCTGGATTCACACTGTTGTTATCTGCCACGCCGTTCGACAGTTGTACACAATATCCTGGACTCTGTCGAATGCTCGGGACATGTCACTTGGAGAAGCGTATATTGTACGTGCAGCCAATGAGACATCAAAACGTCCGACATCGATATATGGGTTCGAAAATGTTACCAGATGAATGGCAAGAATATGTATTTGAAAAGAACAAGCGACAGGATGCGTACCTCAGTCGTTCACGTCAGTTCTGCAATGCAACAAGCAAATGGAGCAGGATGCTCAGACAAATTCAGAAGGACAAGTTCCATCGCACCGTCGTCTATTCGTTCTTTCGTGAGCGTGGTGCTGATGGATTTTATGATTATGCTACACGTCAAGACTCGTCATGCACAGTCCAGTTTCGTATGTTTAAAGATTCGTCTGACATTGATTGGTTTCATTCTGAGTCTGAGGCATCAAAGGTGCTTCTAATTACGTCACGTGCGCAAACAGGCATCTCTTTGAAAGGTGTGGACGCATTCCATCTAATGGAGCCACAATGGAGTTCGTCGGACGAAGAACAATGCGTCGGACGTGTGACCAGGATAGGAGCTCGAACGTCTCCTGAGCCCGTAATGGTGTATCATTGGCTGGCCCAAGCGCCAAACAGGCAATGGACGACCGCCGATGAGTCTGTGTTCGACTCGTCCTTAAGAAAGAAAGTAAAAACGGACAGGTTGTTGGCAAATTTGGCTGTGTCTGGGGGTAAAACACTAAAATTCCTACTAGGTGTATTTCAAATGAAAGTACAGGCAGTGACATAAAAATACTGTAATTCACTATAAATATTAACCTAATTATATAAAATGTATGAAGTTTTGTTGCTATTATTAACCGCTTTGGTTGGCGTATTCTTTTCTTTTTTAATAGTGACAGTGCTAAATGTTGGTGGTACAACCGACAATTCTTTGTTGCGCGATTTGCAACAGATTGTGATGCAAATCGTTGCCACACTTATAAATGTCATTTTAACACCTTTATTGGGCATTTGGAATATCGGTCTCGATTTGGGCACGATGTTTGCGTCACGGGCAAAATGGTCCGTCGCCGCGGGGTTTTTTGTGATTGCTACATTTATGATGCATTATTATCACGCTGATATTTTATCGATTTTGGACGATACATGGAGATGCTTTGTCATTCCATTGATGGACAATATTATTGAGCCATTTTTGCAAATTTCTCGTATATTTTATGGTATTGTCATGCCGGTTGTTAATACATTCTTGGTCATGCACGCACAGGTGCTGAAAGCTTGGTATGTGACATTAACGTCTTGTTCTCATATTAACATGTTTCGTATGTTTGAAGAATTGGTCAGGGCTCTGATAACAGGTACTAGTTCCTTCACTGGTTGGTTTTACGACCCCTCTAAGAAAGACCCGACTACAAATACATTTTATTACAATGACTTTGACATCGAAAGACCTGTGAATCACACGTTGACGGCTCTTTCCATTAGTCAAGAAGTGCTGGCGTGTGCCTGTCGTCGATTTGAACCGTTGTTTAATATACCTTTTTTTATAACACAGGAGCCACATGTCACTGCGGCAATTAATAACTTGTTTCAAGCTGTTATTCGCACTTTTCAAATGTTTTTTCGCATTCTGTTAGTCGAGTTTCCAGATATTTACAGAGTATCGTTTAAATTGGAACGTGCAATTACGGAAGGTGGACTCGCGCTTGATTCCATCATGTTTAATACTGTGGCAAACATTATAAAAATATTTGATCCCGATTTCAAACTTGTACGTTATCCAAACGAGGGTTTTTTTACCACGTTGGCGCATGGTAGTGCTGGAGCCGTTCATATTGTCGCAACCATCGGAGTTAATGGTCCCTTGCATTTAATGGCGTCGTTTGACCCTGAGGTCTCTGCTTTGGACCCACAGGTCTGGTCTGTAGAACCGGCATTTGCCAAAATGTATCAGGCGGTGCACTCTGGAGCAACGTTTGTCCAATGGCTCGTGTATATTTTAGAGCAAATGATAACCTCCAAGAAAGATTTGTCACAAATTTTTGCCGACGAAAATAGTCCGCTTGAGTTGCATTGTGATTGGGCACGTGATGTCGATGACCACAAATACGTACGATTATCGTATACAGCCGGTTGCTCTCTGTTTAACGCTGGTATTGTGTGGGTAAATACGGCCGCAATTGTTTCTGGTGTGACAATGGAATTATTTTTCAAGTCTATTTTTACACAGGAACAAAATATATTTCGAACTCTCCAACGATGGGAAGGACCCACGATTGCGCGCAAGTCTGTGTACACGTGTTCCGAGAGACAAGCGGCGACGGCGTACAACTATGAAACAAATGTGGTCCAACCAGATGGATGGATTTGGACCCAAGATGCGTCCAAATGCCAATGTGACTACCATTACGGTCATACTTTGGATGATGGTGTTCAACCGTTTAATCCGTGGTGTGGTCAGCCCAATTTAAATTTCGATATCTTCGCACCATTGGATGCATTAGTCATGCATGTGTCCCATGGTATTTTAGGACCTGGGTTTGGTGATGCATTTCCCTTTATTAGTCCGATACGAAATATTAACATCAATATAGAAGACATTGGTCTTGACAAGTCGATTGTATTGCCTTTAGCACTGCCTCCCATTACAAGGACGGCTATCGAATCGGCTCGTATTTTGACGCGTGTTGCCTTTTCATTCGGCGATATTGTCACGGGTCATTTTTTCAATTACCAGGTCAATTGTGGTCACGGAATGAATAAAGAACAACTGGTGGCTAGATGGAAACACATGTATCCTAACATAGACCCACCAACAGAAGACAGTACTACGGATGGTTCGCAAAATTTACGTTGGACTCCATGTGAAGACAAAAAATACAGTGCTCTGTCGAAAGCTGACAAAAGAATGCAACTCTGTGACACGGATAACAATAAAAACGATTGCATGTGTTCGTATTTACAACCCCTCAAAAAGACCGACAAATGTCGTTGTATTGCTCGTTATCCCGACCTAGATATAACAGCGTCGTCTCAACAAGTGGGTGACTTAATTGAAGAACGTTTTACTTCCGAGGACGTCTCTCTCCATTGGTGTAATTCCATGATTGTGGAATGGACATTTCAAAATACGGCTGCTTTTGCAGATGCTTTGGATTACATTGTGTCATTGGGTCCTCTGAATCCGACGTGTGATGTCGTCGACCGCATTATTTCGCAAGAAAAGTTAGGCGTTGATGAAACGGACCAACGTTCTTCGTCGATGTATAAAATTACAACGACACCCACACTCTCTTTCTTGGGCGATTTTGCAAAATCTTCCGAAAAATTGAACCACGTTGCTGATTTGTACAGTAATCGACCTACAGGGTGCTCAATTGTAGATAACGATGGGAAAAAAGAGTGGGCGTGTGATGTCTCAAACGGTGAATCGATTACGTCGCTGGACCCCGCCGTCGACTTGGAGGACGCTGGGTGTACAATATACGGTCGTGATGATTTTTTCTGTTCTGCAGGCCTCTGGGTGCGCAATAACAAACGCGTCACAATGAATATTGCCCGCCAGGTAGTCAACGATGGTATTTCGCTGATGGCGGGCAATTTTGTCGATGTGAATTTGCAGACACTGCCTCGGCTCTGTGATTATGAACGTCAGCAAGGTGCGTTAGCAGCGATGGTGGCGGGTCTTATTCCCGGGATAGACAGAAAACTAAGAATCCCCATCGCAAAATACATCAATATTATCTTGCAAGCGGTTTATATTCATGGTATACGGACGGGTCTAGTCATCATCAATATGGCGTCAACGATTGTTCAAGATTTTATAGGGTCTGGACTCACAGAAGATAGTTTGGTGGCCACCTTTAAGTCGGGCGCCCGGACAATCTTGAAGGGTCAGGTTTATTTAGTGCGTGAATTTTTCCAAACAACAGGAGAGTTTTTAAAGGCGATTGTCCCTGGTTCTGAAAAAATTTGTTTCGACATCGTCAAAATTATGGACCTTATTTACGATAAATTAGAAGGTGTTCTCATGGATATTGTAGCCAGTCTTGTGCAAATGACGTTACAGGCGATTGCCATTATGTCTGGGGACACATCGGTTATTGATGAATTTTTCAAAAACTTTATAGATATTGCTTTGAAAATCATTGATTTGTTGCTGTCACAAGCCATGCAAATATTGGGACTCGTCTTTAAATTCTTAGGTCCAGTGGGTAAATTCTTCGAGACATTGTTATCAGTTGTTTGTCCCATGTTGAATACGGTGATGGGGGTTATCGATAGCGCTGTCAAAGTCGTCACCTTTGGCTCAGGTATTGGGTGGAAATCCATGACATGTCCATCAAATTCTCTGGCAGCGACCAGAGGCGAAGGAAAACGCCATTTTTTACAATCGGACAATGAAAATGTACTGCGAAAAGTAGCGGAAACTCTCGATTGGTCTGGTTCCTCTGTTTGTGACGATTTAATGCGGGGTCTCGCGGAATATTCCTTCTCTGACCTGAGGCCACTCGAGAAGGCGAAGTGGAAAGAGTGTCTCGAAATGAAATACATTGGTGTAGAAATGGCACAATACTTTGGTTCATCATCCTTTCCCACAGATATTATGTACAACTGGAAACGAAAATATATGATGACATTTGAATTGATACAGGCTATTCATATTGCTGTTCCACATATTTTTTCGGACAAGTCGAATTGGGCGGATGTACGCTTGGCCATGTATGATGCGGGCGTTGATGCTGACATGTACATGAAAATATTTCAGTCGTTGGGCATTTCGTTTCGAAAAGTACTCAATAGTATTGAAGCCACTAACATGCTAACACTGGTTCTCGAACAAATTGACCCACTTTATGCTCAAAAAGACAATCCTTCCAAAGCAGCAACCGTGTGGCGAGTGTTTGACACGACAAAATCGATGTATAACGACGTTACACGGGAATGGGAAGCTCGTGACATGACCAAAGATTTGTGGACAGCGGTGGACTCGAGTCATCACGCTAAAACACATCTTCATCGTTGGTGGAACGAGTTGGGAAAGGACGAACCTGTCAAACAATCACACACAGAGCACGTTTTTACGAATTTGAAATCACACTGGAGGAGAGGGATGTCGGAAACAATCAAACAATCTCCACATTATTCGAAATTTCACTGGTTGGGAGCTCCACTCAAAACAGCCCCCAAAACCTGTGTAGAACGGTCGTCGCCTAAATGGTGTACAGAATGCAGCATTGTTGACAATATTATAGAACAAGCAATAGAACATGGCGATGGTATGTCTCAATTTTACTCACAGTATTTTGGTCCTGTTATCATTGCAAACGTCACTTCTTATTTTAATAAAATTGCAGAAGATAATGCGGGATTTTTCGAAAAACGCTTTTCGAAACTAACTCAAACAGAACGCTGGAGAAGCGTCGATTTTGTCCCAAGAACCGCAGAACGCTGGACTGTGTTCGTAGTCAATGATTGGAAATATTTAGTGATGAATTTCACCAATTATGTCACACAGAATACAAATCATCAGGATTATCAACAGCAGTGGTTTGGACAAGTTGACAAATTCTTGGAAGGTTCACGAAATTTCTTTACATATACCAATGATACATATGTACCGTTTTTCGGCTACAGTTTGTATTACATGTATGATTTCATATTATTTTCACCATGTGATGTTGAAAATACTATATTTATTCCATTGGATAAAGACGGAAGTTATTACAATACACAACAAGAAAGATTGGTGAAAATTGACGATGCACTCATTGCATGTCTCATTATTACACTCATCATTATTTTTAATACGACCTGGTCTGTCATACCGCTCGTGTGGCTCGCAAATACAGTGATAATGGGATTTATCATTGCAAAGTTGTATTTGTTCATGGTTTACAATTGGCGTTTATCGTGTTCCCCCCTCTTACCTTATTCACTCGTTGAAGATATTTACGCGTGGTATGCTTCGCGGTTGGAAACTGGATGTTTCTACAAAATATTACCGTTTATGGCCATCTCGCCATCAGACGACCTGTGCTTGACATGTTCCGCGCCCGACCCGTGGACGGCCGAAAAAATAGTCATGAACAAAGTGTGGCGCACCCTGAATGAATCTACATGGAATCAGGAGTCAAAAACATCTCAATTCACAATGTTAAACAAGCCCTATTATGAAATAGAATTGGGCCAAAGACAAACGTATCTTGATTGTGCGTCATACGTACATGAAAATCACATACAAGGCCAATTGACCTTGCCAGAACTGATGGATGAATACAATATATTTTGGACACTTCTTTTTTGGGTTAGATGGAATTTCCCAGAACAAGCAACTTTTTTTGTTGAAAATGGTATATTCGCGTTTGATACAGTCATTGGTAAATTAGCATTGTCTGCCTGGCAGGAAGAACCAATTGACGATGTTTGGAAAGACTGCTACCATGCGATGTGGCTCAATAATGTTCTTGGGTCGATTGTTGCAGTACTGGGGTTATATGTCAGTACAAAATTGATAGTGGTTGCTATTAAAACCATGACAGAAGTGTTTATGCTGGTGTGGTATACTTACATATCGTTAAATTATATGACACTGACTGTAGAGCAGTCTGTAGTCACCGAATGACCGGCGGCCTACTTTAATGAGTTTTAGACCATTTGTGTAGTGGTTGACAGGCCATCGCCGGATAGGTTTCCACTTCAGTGACAGACATTTTAAATTTTTGTATCAGATGAACATCGCACTTGTTAGCGCCCGAAAACGCCTTTGCGTCTTCTTGGGCGGCCACCATAGGAGAAGTATCGTCCTCGACGTAAATGTTTCGAGTACCATTAGATTTACCCCACCAAGTTGGACACGAATATTGATAAGTGTAAACGTCCATTTCATTATTTTTGTACTCGCCTAAATATGTTAATTATGTAGTTTGGATAAACGTCAAAGTAAACGCTAATATTTTCGCAACAACTAATCTTTGACTGGGGAAAAAGAGCAGAACTATTAGTGAAGCGACAATTAAAATTTATTTCTTAAGTTATAGACTTAACGATTTATTTTTTTAGTTTTTATTTAGTTACGGGCACCTCCGACGGCCATTTTTTCGTATTCCATGTCTTTCAAGAACGCGTTCTCACCATTGCGCACCGCACGACATCCTGGGTACACATTAGGCCCCCAATGACCAGTGTTGGTAGTGATTTTGGCAAAAGACTTTCTCTCGGAGTCCCATGAAAGTTGATGACCTTGAAAGCACACAGTGTTAAGGTGTCGCATTGGTGACAAGAATTGTTCGGTCTCACCGTAGTTTTGGAGACGGTCAAATCCGAGAGCAGGAGCGTACAAATCAGCACCAACATAGTGTTCGTCATCATCATCGATGGTGCTGTTGTTGGCGTCGAGTGTGTTATTGTTGTAGTGACCGGTAATGTCCAAAGGATTTTGTGGGTGTTTGATTTTTCCACCTTCACCTGGAATCCAGATAGGGATAAGATCGTGCGTAAAGGTATCGCGTGTCAATTGTTCAGAGAACTTGCCTTTGCGTTTTCCTTTTTCACCTGGGAACACGCCAGTGCCTTCACCAGACACGTACGAGTGCGCAAAAATGTCCTCTGCAAGGATGATATTCTTGGATTGTTTCACAATAGATTTATGGTAGAACGTGTAGTGACCAATGTGGACCTTATGGATGACGTCATCCGTAAGCATAAAGTCGTGATGACCGTGTGCTGTGAATCCAGTGTCCAAGCCACCCTTCATGAGGACACCTGAAGCCATATTATAAGTCTGGAAAGGACGGAGCAAGAGGACAGTACCCTCACCACTAGTGTTCAAACCAGCGTCGTCACGGCCTTTCCCGTCGTTGGCGGCGGCGGCATTCAATTTTGCCTCTCCCATACATGTTTCATAATCCATCTTTTCAAATTTATCTGAATCCATCGAGTAGATGTAGATGTCACGGGAGTTACCCTGACCGGCTTCCGCTGCTGTGGGGAAGACGAAATACTCACCAATTTGGCGCTGACGCACCAACAAATCGCGAGGCTCGCCAATGAAATCAATGTCAAATGGCCGCGTCTCAAACACCTTCGAACCACGGAACGTCAATAGATTGTCAGGGCCTTTCTCGAGGTTGGCAGCGGCGCCAGAACCCTTGCGGTAGAATTCGACTTCTGCAGAGGGTACCATGGTGACGTAAATGCTCATCTTGCTAGGCAGAATCCAGACATCAGGACTGACACCCTCGTATTTCATCTGGTCCTTGAGCTCCGCATCCAACAAGTAGAGACCACGCTCTTGCTTCTGGACAACCGCCCATCGACGGCGCTGTTGGCGCAAGAGTTGGCCTGGACGAGTGACAGTGGCACCATGTTGGCGCTCCCACTCTTTATAATGGTTCTTTGAGCTGAGAAGGGCATGAATCACACCGTGGTAGGCGGTCTCATTCACCGAATCGACGATTTGGCGCAAATTCATCAAGTAATGCTGTCTACCTTGGTCGGTCTTGTAGAAACCGTGTTCGATAATGAACGCGAGACCTCGGCGCACCAAACGGTCAGAACGAGACTCTCTCTCTGCTGTGACGTATCTGGGGACACCCTGATGCGGTTCAAGGTCCATCAAAGTCTTATTAAAGCGAAAGATGTCCCATTTAACGGACAAATCCTCGGTTAAGACCCATGGAAGGACACTTCTCGTGTACCAAGAATCTTCTTCTGTTACTAGATAGTCCAGAACTGACTCGAGATGCTTGTTCTTACCTTCGTAAGCTTTTGGGAGGTTAAACGTCTCATGGGCAAAACGGTCCTCCGCCATCATTTTCTGATACTGAGGCTCCACAGAGCCAAAGAAAGGTTGTAGTGCGTGGTTTGCGGAAGCGCTTCCAACTCCTGATAATCCGGATGAATCTTCGTATGACATTTTGATATCTTCATGAAGCCGTCTTATATACTACATTTTTGAATGGTCAAAATGACAAAACACCTTTTACATTTTGTTTATTCTTGTATTATGTGGCGCTTCGCGTCAAGTATTTATTGTAGAGTTCCGTCGTCCTCACTTTTTACAAAAAACGATGGTACGAAGTATAAATGACGTTAGGACTTTTTTTAATATGGGAATGATTTTTAGTCATCTAGACAAAATTTGGCAATCCTTTCATCGGGACACGGGAATTTTAATTCTAGGACTCGACAATGCGGGGAAAACGGCAGTCCTATACGCACTCCATTTGGGTGAAGCTATCGCCTACACAGTGCCCACTATTGGATTTAATGTTGAAGAAGTGGATGTCGGACATTTAAGCATCAAAATGTGGGATTTGGGCGGACAAACAGCATTGCGCGCTTTGTGGCCCCACTACTATGGCCAAACAGATGGTATCGTCTTTGTTGTGGACTCGTCCGATATTGACCGTTTTCCAATAGCAAAAACTGAACTTCACCAACTTTTGTCACACAAAGATTTAAACGACAAACCCTTCTTGATTTTGGCGAATAAGCAAGATTTGCCACAGGCACGTAACAAACAACAACTTATAGAGATATTCGACTTAAAATCGGTCACGTGGTTAAAGTGGCAAGTTGTCGAATGTTCCGCGATTAAAAATACCAGAGCCAAATTAGGACTAGAGTGGTTGGCAGAACAGATGTAGTAAAAGCTGTTGAATGTTCGGAAATACCGACATCCTGTACAAATGTAGTATTTAATAACGATTCATATTTTTAATGTTCAAATTTATAGCAGGTGCCGTTGTCGGATGGACCTCCGCAAGACTGTTGCCTCCGCCCTCCGGCGACCGTTTAAAACCACCGACATCAGACGAATTACTCGTTATTGTACAGAAAACACGGGAATTTTTAATTCAAATTAAAAAAAAAATAGAAGAATCATAAAGCTGAATCAACTTTCGACTATAAACATATGTACTGATGGTCTGACATGGCTATTATGTTAGGACCACCGTCGGTAGGAACGCGAAGAATGTCCAGGCAACTTGGAAATGACGGAAAAGTTAACGTGAAGACACTATGTATTTTTTGGGGTTTTCATTGATTTTTTCTACTGTTCTGGATGCACATTTTGAACATACTAACTCATGACCGGGTAGAAAATAAACATCGGCCGAACATTGATAACAACGATATTTCAGAGAACTATACTGTTCAATGACAGGAAGAATTTTACGCTTACGGCGTCGTGGTTCTGGTTTTTTCTTCGAAGGAATGTGCGCATGTAGAGAATAAGAGGAATGCATATTGTTGTCTTTAATAATAGTAGACATCTTTAAATAATAGAATGAGTAACATTTTTGAAAACCCAAGATTTCACTCACTAGCAGACCAAGGTCTATCAATGCCGGTACAAGGTACTCAAGAATGGCTGGATGGTCGTAAAGGTCGTATCACTGGAAGTAAACCCAGTAGTCTGTTTTTTGATTTTAAACAAGAAAGCGATTGGGATGAAATCCTTGAACGGTGGTTTGGTGATAAAAAAGAAGACTTTGACGATACGTCCATTAAACGAATGGCATGGGGTTCAAAACATGAAGACACGGCCGCCGCTGTCATCCTCGATTATTTTCCAAATGGGCATTTTTTCGAATGTCCTCAGATTAATATGACCGACGTGTACGCCGTCTCGCCCGACGGTGCTCTTATTCTTCTTAACAAGGACGGGTCACATCAAAAACATTTCAATATTGAAATTAAATGTCCTGGCCGTTTTAGCAAGACTGGACAAGAACAAACTGATGAACAAATGAAGGATTATGTCCAAAAAAGATGGGATGCCCCTGCATCCTATTACATGACACAAATCCACCAAGAGATGGCTGCACAAAATGCCGCGGAAACTCTTTTTGTTGTTTGGACACCGTTACTGACGCGTATGTGGACAATCCCGTTCGACCAAGGCTATTGGAACCTGTGTCTCGAGGTCTTTGAAAATTTTAGACTCAAAAATGTCCCCTTCGACGTCATGTACGCCAAAGTCGACAAACTCAAAAGACGTTCGAGGGGCGTTGGCTATGGTTGTAAAGAGACGATGGTAGAGATTATATAAGTCTATTTAAGTAAGTCTATTTAAGACAACAAATGAAAGAATGTGCTATTTGTTATAAACGCAAAAAAAAATTTACTACATTGCAATGCGAACATAAATTGTGTGTTGTGTGTTGGATTAAATGGAAATCCAAACAGTTAAATTATTACAATATGAAATATCCTACGTGTCCTTTTTGCCGTCAAGAGCAGTTGTCGCCCGACGGTTGGGTAATCCGTTTTTTGATTCTTGCGTTCCTGATGTGGTTGATGAAAGGTTCTCCCACTCCCGCAGAAATTCCGAAGACGGTGTAAACTTATCACGCACTGCGCTTTTTGAATATACACCGTGATAAACAGAAACAGCGTTTTCCACAGGTGCTACATATTTCATTTCTGGACCCTTTACCACGAATGGTTCCCATGCATAAGCAGCGGTCAAACATCGACGCATGGCCAAGCGTAAAGAAATGCGGATGGGTCCCGACGCTTGCGAATCGACGTAGTATAAATGGGTTTCGTCTGAAGCCACCTTTTCTGGCCGAATACACGTAAAATGACGATTCACTGGTTGATGCAACAATAATCCCCGAAACAACGGGTCCACAATGAGAGCTTCTATATCATCAATAGCCCATGTCCGTCCCTGTATATTCTCTTTGACAGCGCGTTCTACTGTATATCCACTCTGGCAAATCGCTTGTGTAACAGCCTCGACAGACCAATCACCTCCAAATGATTCGTGGTTACGAACGGCATCACCTGTTGTCGTATGAATTGTTTGACATGCTTGATGTAAATCATCACGAGTAATGGCAGCGGATTTGAATAGATTCTGTATAGCATGCAATCCACATTGGTTACTCTGTTGACGGACAAAAAACATATTCATTCATTACGGTGCCTTTTATATCAAACTTTCATTATTCGCTAATTATGTGTATTAATGATTGACCAAATGTTGTTAGCGAAGCGGCCAGCACCGCTAATGAAAAAAAGCCGCTTCGCTAACCGGACAAACGTCTGGAAAGACGGGTGAGACGAAGATTTTTGGCCGCAAAGCTAATAAACTGGGTATTTGTTCCATGTATTGAACATTTTTGGCCGCGAAGCTAATCCGTATTCTTTAACAGTGGTCGTGGTTTAGTGGGCCGTATATTTATCGATGTGTTTGTAATATTTTTCAGCGTCAATTTTGTTTAGACCCCGACTTTTGTATTTTTTAATTGCCTGGACTTTGCCTGGACTTTTGCTGGTTTTTAATTGCAATTAAGCTGAAACCTCCTCGGTAAACTTTAATTTTGTTGCAACATGGCCATTGATTTTACGACGCTTACGCTCACGACGCTCACGTTCGGCCTTTGAGCGTTTGTCTTGTCTTAAAGCAGATTTCCCACACTGTGGGCATTTTGTACACGCACATGGTATTTTGGCACCACATTGTGGGCATTTTTTGGAGGGACTGTGTTTAGGTTTTTTCTCACCTTTACACGACGACTCGTCAGAATCATCTGGCGACAACACTTTTTTTGCATATTTTTTGGAAGTTCGCTGGGGCTCAACGTCAGAATCGTCAGGCGACAACAACAGGTCTTGTGGTTGACATTCGACGTCAGAATCGTCAGGCGACGACAACTGTGGTTGACATTCGACGTCAGAATCGTCAGAAGACTCTGTTTTTTTTGCAATTTCTTGGCGTAAAATATTAATTTGATCTTGCAAATCAGAACGTTGTTGTTCTTGTTGATGGATGGCTTCCAAAACTGGTTTAAACGTAAGCTGTGCGTTTTTAAATAAGTATTGTGTGTTTTCCAAGCATGTTTTGATGCTCAGTCTTGGTGAACTAGAACTGGAAGACATATTATTTTTTTATTCCTTTAATCGTCGTATGTTTGTGGTAAATAACTATGACCACCAAGGAATAAAGAAAAAAATGACCAAGGAATACGACAAAGTAAAGCCGTAAAACAGAACAACAAGACAATTTAGTGGGTAGCAATAGACCATGTAACCCATCGGCCGTTTTTAAGTAAGGACGATATTCAATGTAAATTGAGTTTACCCGAAGTCTATGTACTGTACCACACGACGTGCGTGTGAGTGATTTTGGCGCGACAAAAAGTCCAAATTTAAAAGTCTGGTATAAACAGGTACATTGGGTTACAAGAACCACACCCAACCAGACAAAATGTTGGCTCCAAAGTTGGCGCTTCGCGATAATTAAAAAATAGTCGAATGTTGGCAATATTTTGGCCATGTTCATTAAAAGAGAAAATTAATTTCAAGTCTGTTTTAAACATTGATTTAAAAAATTTCATTGACAATTCGTAACAGTCATTTATAACTATATAAACATGTTGGTATCTTTCATATATATGTTTCACACATTTACACCTGTTGAAGAAAAAATAGAGAAAAAAGAGTTTGAGTCCGCCGAAGGGCCTGCAAAGTTTACTTTATTTACATCATATACAGACCAATTCAAGTACGATGCAGAACGCGGTAACTTTGATACCTATAAAACGTGGTATACAGAATTAAATAAATGGACAGACCATTTAACCGACGTAGACAAAGCCGAGTTAATAGAATTGCAGAAAAAACTCCAGCAAAAATTCGTTTCAGATGACAGAATGAAAGCAAAGGATCGCGGTTGGAAATGTCCGCGAAAAGATAATGATTGCGAAGTTCCCATACGGATGCGAAAATTTATGTTGGTACTAGACAAGGAAATTCGCAAGAAACAAATTCAAGAAAGTCTCGATATACCACAAAAAAGTAGTGTCATTGACGTAGTGGAGGATTTTATACGTAAGGGCCTAGTAAAGCATTTGCAACGATTCGTTCTATTTTGTGGTGACATACGACAAAATATACATCAAATCGTACAATTTATGAAATTTTATGTTACAAAAGCTCCTAAAATTGTCAAAAATACACCCGTTACTGACATGCCAGACATTAGAGACATGTCCCTAGAAAACACCGAAGATGAGAACTCTGAGGCTTTTAAAAAGGCAATGAAACTCGTACAAAGTTATATGGCGTGGGGGTCGTTTTTAGAACCAGCAGAAGGACGTTTTTTATCCGCAGAACCCGGAGCACACGCACCACTAATAGCACATATGTTGATTGGGAATCCAGTAGAATATATATTTACATCGCTATTAGGGCTCATCAAGACATTCGCAGGTTTTTCAGTTATCGTTATCGCTATATTATGCCTGGTAGCGTGGTTATGTCCAACGAAGGGCCATGAACCAACCAGTCAAACATCAACCAGTCAAACATCAACCAGTCAAACATCTATGGAACAATGGATACAAGAAGAACAAGATATGCAGCAACGCCGCCGTGTACATGAACGCATGCGCAGTGAAAATACCCTCTCACGCGCCGAATTGGTTGAACAATACGGAAATTCTCCCGAATATGCAGCACTATCGAAAAAATATTACGGTGTAATACCCATTTCTAAATTAAGAAAGCTGTATGTTAACGTCGAAGACAACAAGAAAAAAAAGGAAGAAACATTGCAAAAATGCGCTAAATTTTGGGATGGGAGGTGTCCTATTTGTTTGGAGACAATGGAAGATGCAAACAACGTCAAATGCTGTAATTGTGGTCACAGCTTTCATACAGAATGCGTCGACATATGGTTAGAAAAAAACACGACGTGTCCTACTTGCAGAGAACGCTGTGGTGAAGGATTAGTGTTAGATGAACCGACGACTGGTGAGACGTTGAAGACATTGGTAGCTGCAAAGCAACAACAGGATGAAAAAAAGAAAAAAGAAGCTGCAAAGCAACAACAGGATGAAAAAAAACAGGATGAAAAAAAGAAAGTCTGGAGGCCTGTTGGAATGCAGCCATCAGAACCTGCAAATCAACAACAGGATGAAACCCAGAGTAGCGATGATAGCGATTCTGATGGTGAATGGTACGACGAAGTACGAGATGGGTGGCGCAACAGTCGCGGAGAATTTTTCCCAGACCATGGATAGAAAGCGTTTCCAGATTGATAAACTTTTTTATTAATGACAATGCAGTAAATCCAGTATATGTTACGAATGTTATCGAACCCACTGTGGTCTTCTATTTTGTGGAATTGGAGCACATTCCAATACGTGTCTCACATACATTTGAATCAACTGTATTTCTTTGCGCAGCTGTCTATTTTCTCGACACAATTTGAGCACATTCTCGCGACACTGTTGAAAGAGATGTTCCTTCCGATTCGGCGGTGGTCCTCGTTCAGCATCTTGTACCAGTCCCGATTCCATAGAGCTTGTAATTCTAATATATAGTCCATAGTTCATTTGATTGTTGACGAGACTGTGACCGCCTAACAGTTGATGTCGCGCAGCGCCAAATTCTAAGATTCGAATTAAAATTTGATTCCAATTAAAATTCTTGTAGATTTGATTCCAATTAAAATTTGATTCCAATTAAAATTCTTGTAGATTTGATTCCAATTAAAATTCTTGTAGATTTGATTCCAATTAAAATTCTTGTAGATTTGATTCCAATTAAAATTCTTGTAGATTTGATTCCAATTAAATTTGATTCCAATTAAAATTCTTGTAGATTTGATTCCAATTAAAATTCTTGTAGATTTGATTCCAATTAAATTTGATTCCAATTAAAATGTTCTGAGATTTGATTCCAATTAAAATTCTTGTAGATTTGATTCCAATTAAAATTTGATTCCAATTAAAATTTGATTCGAATTAAAATTATTGATAAGTAATTTAATTTAAACTTTACACATAAGCGTATTGCTATTTAAAGTACATCCATACAAACAACAATGACTTCTCGTAATGCCACAGTGTCTAAGAAATATCGCAAACAAAGCCACTTGGAACACATTAAATCCCGTCCAGACACTTACATTGGGTCAACACAGTCAAGGACGGAACCCATGTGGGTAATTGGCGATGGCAAGATGGTAAACAGAACTATTACTTATGTCCCTGGACTCTTAAAAATATTTGACGAAATTTTGGTCAACGCGGCTGATAACAAACAGCGTGATTCTGGCATGAAATTCATTAAAGTGGTGGTCGCCAATGACCACATCACAGTGGAAAACGACGGCGCTGGCATTCCGGTGGAGATGCACGCCCAACACAATGTGTACGTTCCACAGATGGTGTTTGGTGAATTGTTATCGGGCGATAATTATGATGACGACGAAGACAGAATTGTGGGTGGTCGCAATGGATACGGCGCTAAACTGGCCAACATCTTTTCCACCAGTTTTTGTATCGAGACTGTTGATTCAAAATCGGGCAAAAAGTACAGTCAAACGTGGTCGGACAACATGTCCAAAGTCAGTAAACCTAAAATAACAAGTTCGGGCAAAAGAAAAGATTTTACTCGTGTTACGTTTCGTCCGGATTTTGCCAAGTTTGGACTAACTGGATTTACACCGGATATCCTGTCATTGCTTCATAAGCGTGTCTACGACATTGCTGGTACTACCACGGCTGGTGTGCGTGTATATTTGAATGGCATTCGCCTCGACATTAAGAATTTCAAACAATATTGTGGCATGTATGTGGAACGCCCGCTGGTGCACGAAGTCATTAATGAACGCTGGGAAATATGCGTCACGATGTCTCCCGACCAACAGCCCCAACAGGTGTCCTTTTGTAACTGCATTTGTACAGTTAATGGAGGCGAACATGTCAAGTTTATTGCTGATGCCGTTTCAAAGGGTATGGTCTCACTGCGCAACTTTAAAGATTTGTCGGTCAAGCCTTTTATGATACAGCGGTCTATGTTTATTTTTGTGAACGCACTCATTACGAACCCTAGTTTTGATTCACAAACCAAGGAAGCATTAACAACACGTTCGAAGGATTTCGGACATGTGCGCTTCAAGCCCGCTATTGCGGAGAACCTGCTCAAAAAAATTGCTAAGCAGTCTGGTATTGTGGACGAGGTCACCTTTTTCGCACGAGCGAAATCACAGCGCGCTCTCGAGCGTAAAACGGGCGGTTCTAAAAAGAGTAAACTTAAGGGTATTCCAAAGTTGGACGATGCAAATTGGGCAGGTGGTTCGCGGTCACAACAGTGTACACTCATTTTGACAGAAGGGGACTCCGCAAAATCACTGGCCATAGCTGGTCTGTCTGTGATTGGTCGCGACAAGTATGGCGTTTTTCCATTGAAAGGGAAACTGCTCAATGTGCGTGATGCAAGCAACTCCTCTGTCATTGGGAACGCCGAGGTACAAAATATTATGAAAATTATGGGTTTCAAGATTGGGATGACATACACAGACACAGTACCACTGCGCTACGGTCGTGTGATGATTATGACAGACCAAGACCACGACGGTTCACACATCAAAGGGTTAATTATCAATTTTTTCCATCATTTCTGGCCAAGTCTATTGACGATTCCCAATTTTTTACAAGTGTTTATCACCCCGATTGTGAAATGTACTCAACGTCAACAAACGGAAGTCTTTTACACGACACCAGAGTTTGACCAATGGCAGCAACTAGCTCCGAGACAAGGATGGCATATAAAGTACTACAAGGGTCTGGGAACATCTTCTGCTAAAGAAGCCAAAGAATACTTTTCGAATTTACAGAGACATTTGATTTCGTTTGAAAAGCTGAAAGATGACAATCTCATCGATATGTGTTTCAATAAACGTCGAATTCCAGACAGAAAGGAATGGATTTCAAAGTACCAGCCCGGAACATTTATGGACTTTGATGTCTCGGAAATGAAATACAATGATTTTGTCAACCACGAGTACATTATCATGGCTGTCCAGAGCAATCTGCGGGCAATTCCACATGTCATGGATGGTCTAAAGCCGTCACAGCGCAAAATTTTATTTGCATGTCTGAAACGTAAATTACATACTGAAATAAAGGTGGCACAATTGGCCGGTTACACGTCCGAACATGCCGCCTATCATCACGGCGAAGCATCTTTGAATGGGACCATTGTGGGAATGGCCCAAGATTATGTGGGTAGCAACAATATCAACATTCTGACACCAAACGGACAGTTTGGAACGCGCTTGATGGGTGGGAAAGACGCTGCTTCACCACGTTACATTTTTACACAACTATCCGAGTTAACAGAAATGTTGTATCATTCTGCAGACGCCCCATTGTACACACATTTGGAGGACGATGGTCAACAAATTGAACCCGCTTATTACACACCAGTCCTACCAATGTTGTTGGTCAACGGTTCGGCTGGCATTGGCACAGGATGGTCTTCCACAATTCCTTCATACAACCCTCTGGACATTATTAAACAACTACGGAACATGTTGGACGGACGACCCATACAAAGAATGGTACCATGGTTCAAAGGTTTTACAGGGACAGTCACCGCTATTCCAGACACAACGAAATATGCTGTGACAGGTCGATACACATGTACGGGCACGACGGTGCGTATCACCGAATTACCAGTGGGGACATGGACCAACAATTACAAAGAATTTCTGGAAAAAGCTGTTGAAGGATACGCCGCCTTTAAAAAGGGCGACATTGTTTCTGTCAAAGCAAACTACACGGATACAACCGTTGATTTTACTGTCCAGTTATCACAGGCCTGTACCACCAAATTACACACCACAGGGCTCGGAAAGGCGTTTAAACTGGTCGGGACCGTCGACATTGGGAATATGCACGCCTTTACAACTACAGGAAATATGAGGAAATATTCTGACGAACTTGACATTTTACGAGAGTTCTTTGAAGAGCGTCGCCAACTGTATCACGAGCGTAAAAAATATCAAATGACAGCTATTCGAGAGACCTGTTTACGACTACAACAAAAAATCAAATTCATTGGGATTGTAGTCAATAGTACCTTTGATTTTAGGGGGAAAACCAAACAACAATTGGTGGAATATTTGAATCAAACATTCACACCCGGTGCATACGAGTATTTGTTAGCTATGCCAATGTGGAATTTGACCCAAGACAAGAAAGACGCACTTTCTGTCGAGCTCCAGAAACACTGCGCACATCTAACACGCCTAGAAAAAATATCACCTGAAGATTTGTGGAGACACGATTTAACGCAAATTGAAGATTGTTTGAACGTAGTCGTTCCTAATAAAAAAAGAAATCACCCTGGAAGCATATCTTCAGCAAATAAAAGAAAACGTTAAACATAATCGTTTAAACAATTATAACATATTTAATTTTATAGAAATGAACGTATCTAATTTAACACCGAGCAGTTCTATTCCAAGTCCTGTACCATTAACACCGAGCAGTTCTATTCCAAGTCCAGTGCCATTGACACCGAGCAGTTCTATTCCAAGCCCCGTGCCATTGACACCGAGCAGTTCTATTCCAAGCCCCGTACCATTAACACCGAGCAGTTCTATTCCAAGCCCCGTACCATTAACACCGAGCAGTTCTATTCCAAGCCCTGAACCATTAACACCGAGCAGTTCTATTCCAAGCCCCGTACCATTAACACCGAGCAGTTCTATTCCAAGCCCCGTACCATTAACACCGAGCAGTTCGATTCCAAGCCCCGTACCATTAACGCCGAGCAGTTCTATTCCAAGTCCAGTGCCATTAACGCCGAGCAGTTCGATTCCAAGCCCAGTGCCAAGTCTAGTACCATTGACACCGAGCAGTTCGATTCCAAGCCCAGTGCCAAGTCTAGTACCATTAACACCGAGCAGTTCGACGTCGGGTCGGCTATTGACACCGAGCAGTTCTATTCCAAGTCTAGTGCCAAGTGTCTCGAGTCAGTCGAACACAGAACAGCAAATTTTATTGATTATTGTGGCTATTTTATTATGTTTATTTTTAATGTTTCGTAACAAAGAACGAATAATAAAACGAACATTACACTCGAGACATTACACAAATATTGAAGATTCCGATTCTGATGCAGCGGTTGAACTATCAATAATTGACGAAGATGTGGACGACGTTCAACACAGTGCACCGTGTTCATTTCCAATTATTAACGACATCGAAAATATGGATGAGTTTGAAAAAAACGAAATTTAGAATATGTAAAGAATAATTTTTTGTTTAAATTCCGTATAAATATTAATCTGTAAAAGCAAAATGACTACTCCCCGAGACATTCGAATTTCTGTTGCGGACATTAAGTCCCGTGGTTATGACCAGTTGACTCAAGCAGATTATGAACGTTTGTGTCATTTAGCAGTGGTAAGTTTACCTATGCAGTCTGAACGGAGAGGTAAGGACTGTCCTCATTGTTTGAATAAAATTGGTAACGCGAGTAAAATATGTGTCCATTGTAAGAAACGGGTCTCGAAACATGCTACTTTTGTTCGTCCTCCTGATGGTGTCAATGACTGCACAGGTGAATGTGCATCTGATTTAACGGGCAGAGACGACTTCGTTACATTGAGTTGTGGCCATAAATTTTGTTGTCAATGTATAGGCAATCGCGTGAGGCGTAAGTATGTTACGTGTTGCAACTGTGATGCTGTTTATATCCCCGAGACAATTCTGAAGAAATATTTACCAGCCGTAGTATAAGTGTCATTGTATTTGAAGTTAAATGTCTCTTTGGAACCGGGTACAATATCCAGAACGCAAAGATATCAAACGTGTTTTTTTCAACACTGTTGTCGTAGTAGTCGGTAGTGGTATTATTTCCCTTTTGATTAGTTCCACCATGAACTTACTGGTTTCAGTTGTTTAGCTGTAGAAATGAGAATAAACAATGTCGTGGGCGAGACCGGTGGTTTAAACACAATACCAAAAGACCATAGACCAAATATTATGACGGTGTTCCAATATACATTTCTACTAATAATGTTGTTGACATATGTTGCCATTTTTTGTTCCGAGCGCCATCCTTTGATAGTATATTGTTGTTGTTTCCACTCTTTAATAAGATGTCGTCCTGATTTTTCTTCCAATTCGGGCAAAAATTGATTAACATAATATACACCACTGAATAAGACAATTGCTGCCACACCAGTGTGCCAAGACAAAGTGTTACTTTGTAATATATTGAAGGGTTCGTAGAAGCTTGATAACATTTCGACAATGGTGTAATACATGACTAAACTTGTCGTTGAATTATACATGACCGGTATCAACATGGACATTGTTGATGATTTTCGTTTCATGTGCGTAAGTGGTATGGTTACTCCCAGGCCTTCTATCCATGATACGAAAATAATGAGAATTAAAGCCCATATGATAGAGACTGAAAAGATGCTTTGGAGGATATTCTCTGATGCATGCGCGCAGATGAGTGCTGTGGACAATTGTATAGAACCCCGTGTATCCAAATAGGTTATCACTTGTAAAAGAATGCAAGAGACTATAATTAATTGTACGGCACAAAACCAGTGGTGATTCATCCAAAATGACCATTTTAGAGACAATAAGATAGCAAACACTAATCCCAGTGCTCGAGAGCGCGTTTTTAGATGTTCGTCCTTGTTGAAAATGAAGCCTGCCGCCATCGAAGCAAAGACAAATGGTTGCGTTCCTAATTGCATCCATGTCCCGTCTACGCGAAACGTAACTAGATTATCAGGTGTTTTCACTGGTGTGAACCCGTAAATAAGTGGTATGTGTGCCAATAAGAGGACGATGACGGTTGCAACGAGGGTGTTCAAATGTTTTTTGTTAATCGGAACCTTGTGTAGTGGTTTTTCAAAATTATAAATGGTTTTATCCGCAATTTGATCAAATGCATATTCCATGTTTACACAAACAATACATCTTTAATACTTAATTCACCAAAAAAATGAGATTTAATTAAAAAATGATGTTATGGGTCTATTTGTTTTTGTTTTTTTCTTTTTATTGAATGTGATAGGTTCCCTCTCTCTTTTTCGATGTGTTTGTCCTTCCGACCGCTGTACAAAAGAACGCATCATGGGATTTGAAATGGTGGCAGATTGTTGGACAGAGGTGACTTCAAAAATACTGCTCGCATTTTCCATAATCATTTCGAAAATGCGTCTAAGTGGCGCCTCTAATTGATGGGACAAATACCAGCGTGTATCTGCGGATGCTTCACCCTTACGAACGTCGTCCGGAGTCACGGCACGCATACATGTTTTTTCTCCCTTGAAACCGGGTCTAATGACGAAATCAATACGGTCACCCGTTTTGGGCGCAATGTGTACAGGTTGAGTGGCTTGTAATCGCTTCGCGAGTTCAGTGTGAGGGGCAGGATTCTTGTACTCTGCTGGTTTTCGCGTTAACTTCTTGGACATGACGAGGTCTTCGAGAGGGACTTTATTTTCAAGCAATTGAACGACTATTGTACGGGCATAATCGATGGCACCTTGTATGTCGTTCTCTTTACACAGTTTAATGAGTACTGTTTTTTGTGTTTTGCTCACAATCGGAGCGAAATCGCGTCGGACACATTCGAAGCCTTTGACGTCCAGTTTTGGTGCCAGGCCCGGCTCAAATTTATGTCCCGCGTATCTTTTTTTGCCTTTGAGCAACAGTGGATAATAAAACTTTTCGTATTCGAGGTCATTTGGAGGCAGAAATGCTTGCGTGCAAAACTTTCCCATTTGAATGCCTATTTCATCCACCTTTTTGACCAGGTCTTCCTGGGAACAGTTTGTGTCACACATGGAAGGTGTCAGTTCACAGAACACACTGTCCGTATCACCGTATACGCATCGAAGACCGTGTTCTTTGTATTTGTCTTCACACATCCACTTTGTATGATTGGCCATACCTCGACCGACTCGTGTCACTGACGATGCAATTCTTTTTTCACCGAGATATCCCATGCCAGCTCCTGTAAAGCCATACACTGAGTTTGCACACACTTTAAGGGCAAGCTGGCGTCCGTCGAGGACGGCATAATCCATGGACTTCTCGTGAAACTGTTTTCGAAGTTTTTTGACTCTCTTGCGATTAGACAACAATTGTTCCAAAATTTCAGGCAGAATACCCACTCTTTTTTTCGACGTGACAAAACAAACGTCGTTCTCAGTGGGGACGTACTCAAACTTACCACCCTCTGGATAATCAAAGGAACGAACAGGACGCACTTCTGGATAGTGTTCATCCTCAGAGTCTTTAATATCGTGAGTTTCTGGCGACCATTTCAGTTGTCGCGGAGCGCGTTGTGCCTCACGTAACGAAGGAACAAGTGTAGAAAAACACATATTATAGGCACGCATGATAGACGGATACAACGATGCGAAATCGAGGGTCACAACCGGCGTCTGGTAGAATCCGGGCAATGGTGTAATGACCACAGCACCCTCAAATCCATCTGCCGCCGGTGGTTTATTGGCGGATTCGTCTGGTAAAAAATACCGAGGGTGCTCAGGATTTTTTCGACAACGAGCTTTGCAAAATTGCAGCATTAGAAGTAGAGTGCGGATTTGTTGACCACGGTGGATAATAGACGTCAGTGGTACCCCCGTCACTTGAGACATCTGTATGGCATTCACCAATTTGCACCGTTTAATCATGATTTGACACGGAAGCCATGCATCTTTGACACAATATTGTGCCAAAAATGTGCGGCCCGCTGGTGTCTGTTGGTGTTTCGGAATATCATTGTAGTCAATGTGAATCTTTTTTGTCCCCAAGAGTTCGGAACAGACATTATCCAGTTTGTACGACCGTAGTTTGTGGTCCGTCATCACAACACGGTATAAATCCATCCAATCACGTCCCTCAATCCAGGCTTCCCATGTTTCTTGTCCACCGCGTTGATTTGTATGGGTGTATCTCTTTTTCAGCGTCGAGGGACGGTCCACTCTTGAAAAAGTGCGTATCGATGAGCATGTCGAACAATAATCTCCGTCGTGACAAGGACAAAGTGCTTCAATACGTTGCAACAGATAGACATTGTCGAAATTGAGCACGTTGTAACCTGTGATAATGTCGGGGTCGTACTCTCGGATGAACTTGGAAAACCCACGCAACATGTCGAATTCATTAGTGTAAGCGTGTACAGCCGTGTCAGAGGGGTCGTACTCGTCTGTTTTCATGTCCTCTGACAAGGGGGGTAGCGACACACATGTTGGTTGACCCTCGAGTTCAAACATAAAGACAGTTTGGACCATTTTGGCGTCGACCATGTTGAAGGATGTGACGCCAATGGTCGTGATGCAATCGCGTTTGGGGTCTGGGAATTCGCATTCTCCTGTTTCTGGGTTCACATATGGACAGGCTTCGATATCGTAGGACGAGACACGAAATGGGGCCATGGGGATGGGCGGCGATGCACAGGGTTCTACACCATCTGGCGAGCATTCTTTTTCAACAGTGCACGACGTCTTGCGCTCAGTGTCTCGCGGCTGTGGCACGGTCATCCACGAACACGCTGGTAGTTGATGGTCAACCATCCAGACGATTTCAGGTTGAAACATGGTTTCGTAAATTTCTGGTCTTATTGGGAACTGTAGTGGTCGTGGCGACCTAGGCACTTGGAACGTTTCTGAGTCATTATATTTCACCATCTTGTCACGAAACTTACAAATGCGGTCATGCACACCCGTTGGGTCTTTGAATATTGATAACAATGCACGCCAGATGTCGTAGCGCTTGACGGAAAATTTCCAGACGAGTGGTGGTGGTACGTCGCGCACACAGCGAATATTAAAACCGGTGACAGGTGTCCACTGGATTTCGCTCTCTGAAACGACAGATGTTGTTAAGCACCACTGCCAATAGTCCAAGACTTTGTCAGTAGGTTTTTCGTCGTCGTTGTCTTTTTTGTACTTAGCACAGTTCCGGTCAGAGCGTTGCATCGAAGTGAGCCATTGGACCATTGTACACATTTTTTGCCTGTTCTGGTTTGACACGTCCGCCTTTAAAAATCCATAAGCGTCAATGCCGACCACACGCACGGCTGTCGAGGTACCGTCCGCCTGGCGACCATACAGCATGACGTCCATTGTATTTTCATCACCTCGATGACGGGCCGTACCAATATGTTGGAAAGTTAACATTTTGATTAATTATCGATATAGTTGAAACTTAAATACGGGTTCACTTATGTTCATCATTTACCTTATTTAAAATAGAAATCTTAAAATAGAAATCAACTCATGTCAACACACAATAAAAAGAAAACGACGCGAAAAACGCAGAAAAAAGAACTCGAATTCAAAGACGACGGTCAAGAGTATGCACAAGTGATTAAGATAGAAGGCCATGGACGTTGCCGTGTCGAATGTTCAGACGGTGTGACTCGTTTAGGTGTCATTCGCGGCTCGATGCGTAAAAAGGTCTGGATCAAACTGGATAACTACGTGCTTGTCGGTCTACGCGATTTTCAAGACGACAAGTGTGATATTATCGGCAAATATTCGGACGAAGATGTTCGCAATTTGAGAGCATATGGGGAACTACCGACACAAGAAACTGTTAAGCAAGAAGAGACAGAACCGTTTGACTTTGATGATATTTAGAAAATTCGCTAGTCAGTTCATTCTACAGAAATGTCTTGGAAGAGCGCATTCGCGAACGAAACACCAACCGAAGACGGGTGTTCGATTATGTAGTTGAAAACGTGGCACCGCAGCCGCACGCTGAGTTGGCGTTTGGATTCACAAAGGTGAACCTAGACCCCATCATATCTTCTTTCCAGTCTATTTCCGTGCCCAAAAGGTGTAGCATCGAAAGATTACAGGTGTACAACTGTACATCGCCCACGACTTGTGTCTCCACGTTGTCTGGTTTGTCGGTGACTGGTTCAAGGACATATTCGAGGCCGTTGCAGCCACCAGATTTACACGAGAAAAGGAGTTGGTTGGAACGTTTGGCCATTTCGGCGATAGCTCGAGTCGTTACACGAATCGCCATTTTCAAGGACTGACCACTTCGTTGGACATTTTATAGTGTCGCACCACCAAAGGACCCCAAGGATATCAGTATGGTTATTCGTGGAAAACACCAACACAAAACCATTGATCAAGTTTTGAAGTATCAACAGGGACCTTTGAAAGGAATGCCCCGCCAAGGTGTTGATGCTCATTTCTGGCATGAAATCAACGGCAATGTCTATGGTCTTGCATCGGTGACCAGTATTGAGTCCTTGCCTGATGGTGAAGCCAACTCCTTTTCCATGGACGCAACATTTTAATACCGAACAGTTTAAAGTCCCACAACCACCAATTAATGCACATCTTGACTGTGGAACAATACGTTTGTTGGCATTGAGGGATATTAAATGGACTTGACTGTTCGGTATTAAGACCAATTAAATGCACATCTTAAACTGTTCGGAATATTAAAGTCCACAACCACCTTGTTAAAAAAAATATATGATTTAAATATGACTAAAAATTTAGTCGTTTGGAATTCATTATTGTATTAACAGCTTTTTAAGATATATTATTTTCTTTCATAAATTT